>JACCDH010739241.1_pt1 | contig 13437 bp, 13 predicted proteins | sample 7442481 | NCBI WGS metagenome assembly JACCDH01 (sample SAMN15323433, study PRJNA562643) | freshwater metagenome | isolation source: river surface water | place: USA:Blue River Watershed | collected 2017-08-15
CATCGATCGAACTTGGAACAGCTTGCTAATTGGTGTACCTGCCGGTAATCATGACGTATTGCTTAAGGCCAAATCACAGTACCGAACCTTTTTGTTGAGCAACAATAACCAAATCCATTACGACTGGATTATGGACTATTTAAAACGTGAACATCAAAACAACTCCAACGCTATTTTCTTCGAAAAAGATTATTATTCTCATTTACTAGGCATGCGGAAGCCAGATCGAGAGATATTTGATTACGTAATTGAGACTCATCAGCTCAATGTCGCTGAAACCTTGTTCATCGACGACAGTCCGCAGCACTTAAAAACAGGTGCCGAATTGGGCTTGAACACGCATTTATTGACATCCGACACCACGCTGCCCGAATTCCTATACCAATCGGGTATTTTATCAATCTAAGTTCTTATTTTAGAATTATGGAAGAAAAACAATTTCAATCGCTAAAAGAGTTTTACCCTTTTTACCTCACCGAACACAGTCACCCTACCAGCCGGATTTTGCATTTTATTGGAACGGCAATCGTTCTTTTATTGATACCCGCTTCACTCCTATTTCATAACTTCAAGTTATTACTTTTAATACCTTTTGTAGGCTATGGGTTTGCCTGGGTTGGACATTTTTTCTTCGAGAAAAACAAACCGGCAACATTTAAGTATCCTGGCTACAGCCTGGCTAGTGATTTTCTCTTATTTTTCGATTTACTAAGCGGAAAACAGAAATTTAAGCCTTAGCGTGTATAGAGCGATAAGCCCAAATACTGCTAAACAGAAATAAGATTGATCCCACCAGAAACGGTGCTCCCGGAAATTCCAGAATCGCTTCTTTGCCACTAAAATTGGCGAAAAGGTGAGTCATGAATAAGGGACCAACAATTGATGTTAGGCTCATCATACTGGTCAGCGTACCCTGAAGCTCACCCTGCTCATCATCCGGCACATGGGTAGAAATGATCCCTTGCAAAGCGGGTCCGGCTATACCACCCAAAGAATATGGAATCATAAAGGCAAACATCATCCAGCTTTTTGTCGCGAAAGTAAATAAGAGATAACCCAGACTATACAAAGCCAGTCCGATATACAAACTTTTCTCTTGCCCGAGTTTAGGAATTACAATTCGGATCAAGCCACCCTGAACCAAGGCCACCATTAAGCCGATAAAACCTAAAGAATAACCAACCAGAGTTTCATTCCAGCCGAATTTATACATGTTGTAATAGGTCCACACACTTTGAATGGCATGTCCGGCAAGGTAAACCAAAATCAACGACCCCACTAAACCTAAAACTTGAGGATACCGTCTTAATCGGATTACGGATTGAATGGGATTCGCATTTTTCCACTCAAACGCCCTGCGTTTAGATTTTGGCAATGACTCAGGCAATATAAAATAGCCGTACAGGAAATTCAGTAACGAAAGCGCCGCAGCGGCAATAAACGGAATTCTTGAACCGTATTGCCCCAAAAAACCTCCCAAAACCGGACCAATAATAAATCCAATTCCAAATGCTGCTCCTACCATTCCAAAGTTTTGCGCCCGCTTCTCAGGTGCCGAAATATCGGCGATATAGGCTGTAGCGGTGGTGAAACTGGCACCGGCAATGCCAGCAATCAATCTACCCACAAACAACCAAAAAATATTCGGCGCAAAAGCCAAGAACAAATAATCGATACCCAAACCAAATAAGGAGATCAATAAAACGGGCCTACGGCCATACCTATCGCTTAAATTGCCCAAAATTGGCGCACAAACAAACTGCATAATGGCATAGGTAAACGTCAACCATCCACCATATTCAGATGCAATACTCAGGCCCTCACCGGTTAGCTCGGTAATTAGTTTAGGCACCACCGGAATAATGATTCCCAAGCCGGTGATATCAATTAAAAGGGTTAAGAAAATAAAACTAATAGCACTTTTTGAAGTTTTGGCCTGCATGAATTTAGCGCCCTCTACGCTGCTTTTCTTTTAAAATTAGGGTTAGTTCGCGGCCCATCTGTCCGGCGATAGATGTATTTTCCTGTGCTCTCCGAAACAAATAAGGCAATACTGCTTTAACGGGACCATAAGGAACATATTTTGCCACATTGTATCCGGCGTTGGCTAAATTGAAACTTAAGTTATCACTCATGCCCAGCAATTGAGAGAAAAATACATGTTTATGTTGATGCTCAACACCTTGCTGGTCTAAAAGCTCGGCCAGAATACGGCACGATTGCTCATTATGCGTACCTGCCACAAAACCCACGTGTTCAATATGTTGCATACAATATGCTACTGCGGCATCGTAATCACGATCTGTACTTGTTTTATCCGGCTGAATCGGTGATGGATAACCCAGATCAGCAGCACGTTTGCGCTCCTTTTCCATGTAAGCACCCCTTACCAGCTTTGCCCCTAAAATAAATCCTTCTTTTTTTGCTACCGCGATGTCCTTCTGTAAATCGGCCAGCTTATCATGACGATACAATTGGTAAGTATTGTAAACCAATAATTGCTTTCGGTTGTACAAGCGCATCATTTCCAATGCCAATTCATCAATCGTATCCTGAATCCAACTCTCTTCCGCATCAATCATAACCGGAACCTGCAGCTCAGCCGCACGACTACAAATACGTTTCACACGCTCTTTAACTCGCTCAAATTCTTGTTTTTCTTCGAAACTGAGTTCTTCCTTAGCGTCCAATTGGGCTAACAGGGCAAAACGGGCAACTCCAGTCAGCTTAAAAACTGTTAATGGAATACGTTGATCGCCTTTTGCACGTTCAATGGTACGAATAATCTCCTGGCACGTCTCTTCAAACACCAATTCTTCTTCTTCACCCTCCACAGAATAATCCAAAATGGTACCTACTTTACCGCTGGCTAACTGAGCAATGGTAGGTTCTGAATCTGCAATGGTTTCGCCACCGCAGAAATGCTTGAAAATGGTCGCCTTAATTAATCCAGTAATCGGCAAGCCAATTTTTATTGCAAAATTGGTTAAGGGTGGGCCGATTTTGGTCAGAACATTGATATTGATGATTTTAAATAGCCAATAGGCCCGATTTAAATCCTTATCAGTCTTGTTCTTAAAAGCTATTTCGGTATTATCAAAAGATAAAATTTCGCCTTTCGGCGGATGATTTTCCTGGTTAGCAGCTTGCATCCTGCAAAGTTAAAAATCTGGTCAAATACACCAACATTTAATAATGTATTCGCGATTTTATACCTTTAGGGCATGATCAAATTCAAGTTAGAAGGCGAATTTATTCCGCTCATCCAATTGCTTAAAGCCACTAATCTGGTACAAACCGGAGGAGAAGCCCAAATTGTGGTAAGTCAGGGAGATGTACGTTACAACGGAGAAATTGATTACCGTAAGCGCCTAAAGGTAAAGAAAGGCGATAAAGTTGAATTCAATGGGGAAGAAATTTGGGTAGTATGAGTAAAACCTTAAACAGTACCGGATACACCATTTATTTTGAAAATAGCCTGAAAGAATTAGGGGAATTTCTTCAAAAAAACAGCTATTCCAAGATCTTTTTCCTGGTCGACAGAAATACAGCAACACATTGCCTACCTCTTGTACAACAGGAATTACCCGAACTTACGGCCTTCGATATCATCGAAATTGAATCCGGAGAGGAAAACAAGAACATCGATTTCTGTATTGGGATATGGAACATGTTGCTCGATTTCGGTGCCGATCGTAGTAGTTTGCTCATTAACTTAGGCGGAGGAGTGGTTTGCGACATGGGGGGATTCGCAGCTTCTACGTTTAAACGCGGCATTGACTTTATACAGATTCCAACTACCCTCCTGGCACAAGTTGATGCTTCTGTAGGTGGCAAAACCGGAATAGATTTAAATCACATCAAAAATTGCATCGGCACGTTCAACCAGCCCAAAGCAGTTTTTATTGAGCCAAGATTCTTAACAACACTTGATGAACGTCAACTTTATTCCGGCTTTGCCGAGATGCTCAAACACGGATTGATAGCCGATGCAGCCTACTTTGAAGAACTAACAAAGCTTAATCCTCATCAAATCGATAGCGCTCATATTTACCGTTCTGTTCAACTTAAAAACGAGATCGTAAGAGCAGATCCTAGGGAACAAAACCTTCGCAAAACACTCAACTTTGGACATACCATCGGTCATGCAGTAGAGAGTGTTTTTCTAGAAACTGACAAACCACTTTTGCATGGCGAAGCTTTGGCAATAGGCATGATTTGCGAAGCGTATTTGTCTCATCGTATTAACCAATTATCAACCTCAGAATTGGAGAAAATTTGCTTTAAATTAAATAGTTTAAATAATTTACAGTCAATTAGTTATAATATTTATACTAAACTAATTGATTATATGAAAAATGATAAAAAAAACCAATCCGGAAAGATCGGTTTTGCCTTGTTAAATCGTATTGGATCGTGTCAATACGATCAATATATTGAACCTAAATTGATTGTCGAGAGTCTGGATTTTTATCAGAAAAGATTTGCATAATTCATGGAAGTGTGTAGCTTTGAGAAACAGAGATGAACAAAATTTATACATATCAATTCAGCTACTTTTACTTTAGCAGTAAGAGCCGGGACTGATTTGTATTCATCATAATTGATAGTTGAAATTCAAAGTCCCGGTTAACAGCCGGGACTTTTTTTTAGGCATACATGAACAAACGAGTAGCAATACAAGGCACAAGAGCTTCCTTCCATGAAGAAGCTGCCTATAAATTTTTTGGAGAAGAAATTGAAACCGTCGAGTGTGTTTCTTTCAAACAAACCTGTGAGGTTTTAAAAAGAAGCGAAGCAGATTGTGTAGTAATGGCCATAGAAAATTCCATAGCAGGAAGCTTATTGCCCAATTACACCCTACTCCAAGAGTACAATTTTGCTATTGTAGGCGAAGTATACTTACCCATCCAATTGCATTTATTAGCCTTGCCGGGTGTTAAATTTGAGGACATTAAGTACGTAGAATCTCATCCAATTGCTATCCGTCAATGCATTGATTTTTTCGACGAATTCCCCCATTTGCAGGTAATTGAAAGCAACGATACAGCTGCTTGTGCAAAAAAGATCAGAGAGCAAAACTTAACAGACACTGTTGCCATTGCCAATACTCTTGCAGCAAAGCTCTACAACTTGGAAATTTTGGAACGCCGTATCGAATCTAACAAGAAAAATTACACCCGTTTTTTGATTCTGAGCAAGGATAATTCAGCTGTAAACACCATCAATAAAGCTTCATTAAGCTTTCAGGTTGGCAACGCAGTAGGTTCATTAGCCAAAGTTTTACAGATATTTGCAGAAAAGGCAATCAACCTGACTAAAATCCAATCCATGCCCGTTTTAGGCAAACGTAATGAGTATAATTTTTACGTAGATATTGAATGGGGAGCGGATGCCAATTACGATGCCGCTATTGGCCAGGTAGTAAAGCATACACTAAACTTTACTTTAATGGGTGAATACGAGAAGAACGATAAAGCCTAATTGATATGAAATTAAACTTAACTATAAAACCCTTAAATACTTGGTTTCCTGAAAGTAATCAACCTCCACTTATTGCAGGCCCTTGTAGTGCAGAAACCGAAGAACAACTCTTGAGTACCGCTAAGTTATTAGCACAAACGGGCCGGGTGGCAGTTTTACGTGCCGGAATTTGGAAGCCCAGAACTCGTCCGGGGGAGTTTGAAGGAGTGGGTAGCATTGGTTTAACCTGGCTACAAAAAGCAAAAGCAGAAACAGGCTTACCTACTGCTGTGGAAGTAGCCAATGCCAAACACGTTGAAGAGGCTTTAGCTGCAGGTGTTGACGTGCTTTGGGTGGGTGCCCGGTCTACTGTTAATCCATTTACCGTGCAAGAAATTGCAGATGCCTTGAAAGGAGCCGATGTGCCGGTATTGGTAAAAAATCCGGTAAATCCCGATCTTTCTTTGTGGTGTGGTGCCTTAGAACGCATTAATAATGCAGGAATTACCAAATTGGCTGCCATCCACAGAGGCTTCTCTTCGTTTGAAAAAACAGCTTTCCGCAACGAACCCATGTGGGAATTGGCCATACAGCTGAAAACGTTGGCTCCTGAATTGCCTATTTTCAACGATCCGAGCCACATTTGCGGAAATAGAGAATTGATACCTTACATTGCTCAAAAAGCCTTAGACCTAGACATGCAGGGCTTGATGATTGAATCGCATATTGATCCTTCGGTGGCCTGGACTGATGCCAAGCAACAATTGACCCCTACTGCACTAAGCGAACTAATTGGGCGCTTAACTTTGCGTCAGGCCGAATCAAACGACAATAAATTTGTCGACAAACTGACCGAGCTACGAGAAAAGATTGACAAAATTGATGATCAAATCATCCAAAAAATGGCCGAACGCATGAAAGTTGTAGAAAAAATTGGGGAATATAAACGAGATAGCGGCGTTACGATTTTACAAGTGAGCAGGTGGGATGAAATACTGCAAAAACGAAGCGATTTCGCTAAAGCACTAAACTTGGAGCTCGATTTTGTGGGCAAATTGTTGGAATTAATTCACAATGAGTCTATCCGTAAACAAACGGAAATCATGAACGAAGTAAAGGCCTGATGAAATCGATTATCCTGTCTCATCCTAATCAAAAAATTAATGCTCAGATTGAGCTCACAGGCTCTAAGAGTGAGAGCAACAGGGCGCTTATTTTACAAGCCCTGAGTCAGGGAAAAATCGTTGTAGCTAATCCTTCAGCGGCAGCAGATACAGCAACTTTGGACGGTATTCTAAACTCAGCACCCACAAAAGTCATTGATGTTGGTCCTGCCGGTACAGCCATGCGCTTTCTGACAGCTTTTCTTAGCCTACAACCCAGAGAATTTGTACTTACCGGAACTAAACGCATGCAAGAACGCCCTATTGGAATCTTGGTTGATGCTCTGCGCAGGCTAGGTGCCCAGATTGAATACACTGAAAATGAAGGATTTCCACCACTTAAAATCAAAGGAACATTCGTTCAAAAAACAAACAAAATCTGCATAAAAGGCAATATCAGCAGTCAGTACATCTCTGCATTGTTGCTCATTGCCCCTTCCCTGCCTCAGGGATTAATTTTGCAGATTGAAGGTGAACTGACCTCCAAACCGTATGTTGAGATGACGCTTGCCATGTTAGCACAGGCAGGTATCAGGAATGAATGGACAGATCAAATTATTCGTATTGAAAAACAAGATTTTAGCCCAAGCAAAATTACCATAGAACCCGATTGGAGTGCAGCTTCGTATTGGTATGCAATTGCGGCATTGGCCAAAGAAGCCGAATTATTTTTACCCAATCTACAGATTTACAGTTTGCAGGGTGACAGCAAAATCACCGAGTTGATGGCCAATTTTGGGGTCAGTTCGCAGTTTAAAAATGGAGGCATTGCTCTATTCAAAGAGGATCGGAAACCTATTCGTAAAATATTTGATCTGAAAGACTGTCCGGACCTAGCACAAACCATTATTGTTTGCTGTGCGGCACTAGGGCACGATGCAAGCTTTACCGGCTTAGAAACTCTAAAAATCAAAGAAACTAACCGCGTAGAAGCTTTACAAAATGAACTGTCTAAGCTTGGCGTCAAACTTATTGAGAAGAATTTAGTTTACAAACTCGATTGTAGCGAGCATAAATTACCTGCAAAAATTAGTATTGAAACCTACGAAGATCACCGAATGGCCATGGCCTTTGCGCCATTGGCATTAGTTATCGATGAGGTCGAGATCCAAGATCCAGATGTGGTGCAAAAATCGTATCCTGATTTTTGGAACGATTTGAAAAAAGCAGGCTTTGAAATAAAAATGTAATTTTAGCACATGGCAGGAAACACCTTCGGCGAATTATTTAGAATTACCTCTTTCGGTGAATCACATGGCGAAGCCATTGGTGTAGTGATTGACGGCTGCCCAGCGAGCCTGAAAATCGATTTGGATTTTATTCAAGCCGAAATGGACAAACGTCGTCCGGGCCAATCGCACATTACCACACAACGCAAAGAAAGTGATACCGTAAAGATTTTATCCGGCGTATTTGAAGGTAAAACCACCGGCACGCCTATTGCTATACTCATCCCGAACGAAGATCAACGGTCAAAAGACTATAATCATCTCCAAGATACTTTTCGTCCATCGCATGCCGATTTTACCTATCAGGAAAAATACGGGCACCGCGATTACCGTGGCGGAGGGCGTTCATCTGCTCGAGAAACCGCTGCACGTGTAGCCGCAGGCGCTGTAGCTAAACTAGTACTACAAGAGGTTGGCATCGAAATCTTTGCGCATGTTTCTGCAGTTGGAACTATTCATGCACCAAATCTGGATCACAACAACCTAAACACCTCGCTCCAACATCGCGAAAGCAATGTAGTACGCTGTGCTGATCCGGCTACAGCCAAAGAAATGACCGAACTAATCGAAGCGATTCGAAAAGAGGGCGATACTGTAGGGGGCAAAATTTCGTGTATAATCCGGAATTGCCCGGCAGGTCTGGGTGAACCCGTTTTCGATAAACTGCATGCCGATTTGGGTAAAGCCATGTTGAGCATCAATGCCGTGCATGGTTTTGAGTATGGTTCTGGATTTGCCGGCACGGAAATGAAAGGTTCAGAGCACAATGATTTATTTATCCGCTCAGGTAAGCAAACCAAAACCCTCACCAATTATTCTGGGGGTATTCAAGGTGGAATTAGCAACGGAATGGATATTGCTTTTCGGGTTGCATTTAAGCCTGTGGCTACCTTAATGCAAAGCCAGACCACTATAGATAAAAACGGAAATTCAACCAATCTTGACGGTAAAGGTCGTCACGATCCCTGCGTGGTTCCACGTGCGGTAGCTATTGTGGAAGCCATGGCCGCCTTGGTACTTGCAGACCATTACCTCAGAAATAAAACTACTAAGCTTTAAAATATTGCAGGATATTTGGTCGGATTGGTTTCGTTCATCATAGCATAAACCGTTTCCACCACATCATCAACCGAAGGTTTACTGAAATAATCTCCATCTGAGCCGTATGGCGGGCGGTGAGCCTTAGCTGTTAAGGTTCTCGGCTGACTATCTAAGAAGTAATAGGCTTTCTGATATTCCACAATTTGCTGCAGAATGTAGGCCGAAGCTCCCCCAGGCACATCCTCATCTACCACCAATAATTTATTGGTTTTTTTGACTGATTGCGCACAAAGTCCATCCAAATCAAATGGCAGCAAGGTCTGCGGGTCCACAATCTCTATCGAAATACCTAATTTTTCTAATTCAGCTGCAGCTTCTTCAACAATTCTCAAGGTCGACCCATAAGAAACAATGGTAATATCAGCACCCTGTCTGATGATTTCTGCTTTACCCAAAGGCACCGTAAAATCACCAACATTTTGAGGTAATTTTTCTTTTAAACGATAGCCGTTAAGACATTCAATAATTAATGCCGGCTCATCGGCACGCAACAACAAGTTATAAAAACCGGCGGCTTGTGTCATGTTTCGAGGCACGCATACGTGAACTCCACGTAGTGCATGCAAGATCATGCCGATTGGGGAGCCCGAATGCCAAATCCCCTCTAAGCGGTGACCACGTGTACGCACAATGAGTGGGACTTATTGCCCCGCCTTGGTACGATAGCTCACTGTTGCTAAATCGTCACTTAGTATGTTTAAGGCAAATAAGAGATAATCGAGATACTGAATTTCGGCAATTGGTTTCAAACCACGCATAGCCAAACCTATTCCCTGCCCTACAATAGTCATTTCACGAATTCCGGTATCGGTAACTCGTAAATCACCGAATTTATCTTGCAAACCGGCAAAGCCCTGGTTAACGTCACCAATTTTACCTACATCTTCGCCAAAAGCCACAATTCTTGGATCGCGGGCAAAATGCGCTTCAAAACAAGCATTCAATAGTTCGCGACCATCCAGGAGTGGAGCATCTGCTGCATAAGCTGCATCAACTTGAGCCATGGCTTGCGGCCGCTGATTGGTCTCTGTAAATAACTTAGAGTTATACTTATCGATGTTCTCAGCAGATTGCTGTTCATACCAATTGATCAATTCTGTTTTAGCCGAAGAAGTTTGGCCTCTGAGTAAACGAATGGCTTTACGCACGGTAGAATACACTTCTTTACGAGATGCCTCAGTCAATTTAGCCAAGTCCTGTGCCAATGCTTGCACATCTGGCTGGGCAGTAGCTTGCAGCAATTGAACAGCAATTTGTTTCTCTTCTTGTATGGTGCTTAAGAAATCGGATAAGGCCTTCTTTTGACACTCTTTAACGTAGTTTTTTGCAGTTTCTTCCAGCGTTTGTAAATCCTCTTCAGCAGCCATTTGTGCATCCAAAATCCATTTACGCATTTGAGCCAAACAATCGTATTCCTGTTCCCAGGCCAAACGATCTGCAGATTTATAACGCTCATGCGAACCTGATGTGGAGTGTCCTTGTGGCTGAGTAACTTCGGTAACGTGAATTAAAACCGGCACGTGCTGCTCACGGCAAACCTGAATAGCTTGCTGGTAGGTTTGGCACAAACCTGGATAATCCCAACCTTTCACTTTAAAAATTTCAAATCCCTCTCCCTTTTCGTCACGCTGGAAACCTTTTAAAATCTCGGAAATATCTTGTTTAGTGGTTTGGTATTCGGCAGGAACTGAGATGCCGTAAGCATCGTCCCAAACGGAAACAGCCATCGGAATTTGTAAAACCCCAGCCGCATTCATGGCTTCAAAAAATACGCCTTCTGAGGTAGAAGCATTACCAATGGTTCCGAAAGCGACCTCATTTCCTTGAACTGAGAAGTTTTTTAAATACTCCAGGTCTTTATTCTGACGATATAATTTAGAAGCATATGCTAAACCCACCAATCGAGCCATTTGGCCTCCGGTTGGTGAAATATCTGCCGATGAATTCTTCTGTGCCGTTAAGTCTTTCCAGCTACCATCGGTATGTAAACTACGGGTAGCAAAATGGCCATTCATTTGCCTTCCGGCCGAAGCGGGTTCGGCCTCAACACTTGGATTTGCATACAATTGCGCAAAAAATTCGCTCATACTCAACATGCCTGCTGCAAACATAAATGTCTGATCGCGGTAATAACCCGAACGCCAATCGCCATTTTTGAAAGCCTTGGCCATGGCGATCTGCGCCACTTCCTTGCCATCTCCAAAAATGCCAAACTTGGCCTTTCCGGTAAGCACTTCTTTGCGACCTAATAAACTAGCCTGACGACTTTCGAAGGCAATTCGATAATCATTGAGTACAATTTGTTTGAAATCATCGAAACTTAATTCTTCGTTTTCAAAACCAATTGTTTCTTGTGCAGCAGTTGTAGACATAGTGTATGAATTGTTGCTGACAAAAATAAGAAAATTATACGCTCCGCGTGATTTAGGCGTTTGAATTCAGAAGAGCATAGTAATTATCGACTAGATCGATTATATTTGTTAATTATAGAATTAAAAAAATGAAAAAAATCATCATTTTATGTGTTATTGCACTGAGCTTTGTTGGACTTACTGCCATGAAAGTGCAACAAGCACCTGAGTTTAAATTTGATAAAGAAACTTACGATTTTGGTAAAATCCCGCAAGGTAAACCGGTTAGTGTAGATTTCAAGTTCACCAATACCGGTGAGGAACCTATCATTATTACCAATGTTGAATCTACTTGTGGCTGTACCGTTCCTAAATTCACATCTACCCCAGTAAAAAAGGGAGAAAGCGGTGTAATTAGTGTAACCTACAATGCGGCTGCAGTAATGCCATTTAGTAAAGCGATTACGGTAAAATCAAACGCTAAAACTCCTGTTAAGATGTTATACATCAAAGGAGAAGTAACCGGAAACTAATCCGTACAGCGTAATATTTACATTTTGAAACCAAAAGCCTCGCTACAAACAGCGGGGTTTTTGTATTTTTGAACCATGCCAAAAATAGCCATAAAAGGAGCCGAAATGCCGGCCTCACCCATTCGAAAATTGAGCCCATTTGCTGAGAAAGCAAAAGCAGAAGGAAAAAAAGTATACCATTTAAACATCGGTCAGCCGGATATTGAAACTCCTGAAATCATGCTGGAGGCAATCAAGAAAGTTGATTTCAAAGTTTGGGCCTATACAGCTTCTGAAGGGACTTTATCGTACAGAAAAAAACTAGCTGAATATTACAATAAGCTAGGCTACAATTTGGGTTATGAAGATATTCTAGTAACCAATGGTGGCTCGGAAGCTATTACCATTGCCATGCAAACCTGTTTAAATCCGGGTGATGAAATTATTATTCCGGAGCCATTTTATGCCAACTACAATGGTTTTGCCTGCATGAGCGATGTAGTGGTTAAACCAATTTTATCTCATATTAAAGATGGCTTCGCCTTACCAGCAATTTCGGAATTCGAGAAACTAATTTCTTCAAAAACGAAAGCGATTATCATTTGTAATCCGAATAATCCGACAGGATACCTGTATTCAAAAGAGGAATTAGAAGCACTTAAAACGCTTTGCTTAAAATACGATCTTTTTTTGTTTTCTGATGAAGCCTATCGGGAGTTCTGCTATGACGGGCGTAGTTTCATTTCGCCTATGCACTTAGAAGGATTGGAGGAAAATGTGATTGTGATGGATACCGTATCTAAACGTTATAGTGCATGTGGTGCTCGTTTGGGCTGCTTAATCACAAAAAACAAGGCGGTAATGAACGCCGCCCTCAAATTTGCGCAAGCTCGATTGAGTCCGGGTATGATTCCGCAACTGGCTGGAGAAGCTGCCGTTAATACGCCAGATTCGTATTTTGAGGAGGTAAATAAGGAATATACACAGCGCCGCGACATCCTGGTTAATCGTTTAAATGAAATGGAGGGCGTTTATTGTCCGAATCCGGGAGGCGCATTTTACGTGGTGGCCCGTTTACCCATTGACGATGCAGATGCGTTTTGCCAATGGATATTAGAAAAATTTGATTACCAGAATCAAACGGTAATGATGGCACCCGCAACTGGATTTTACAGCACAGCTGGTGCGGGAAAAAATGAGGTTCGTTTGGCTTACGTTTTGAATACGCAGGATTTGCAAAATGCAATGGACTGTTTAGAAAAAGCTTTAGCCGATTATCCGGGTAGAAAGCTGGAAGAAAACGCCTTTATGTCAGGTAGAGCTTGATCGGCATCAAATTTGTATCTTTGTAGACTACATACGGGGTCGACCGGAATTGACAGGATGGCGGTAAGTATGTAAGCATGCAGCGCATTGTGAGTCTAGCGCTATAATCTGAACTTTCAAACTATAATTGGCGAAAATAACTACGCCTTAGCTGCCTAATTTAGAATTAGCTCAGCTTTTGTCTCGTTCAGCTTCGGTTTGGTAGGCTGAACACCAGAGGCATCGAATCACCGAACTGGTTTGTTTAGGGTGCGATAAACAAACGAGAACAAGCACCTACGGAAGACGGTAC
>JACCDH011700630.1_pt1 | contig 13433 bp, 12 predicted proteins | sample 7442481 | NCBI WGS metagenome assembly JACCDH01 (sample SAMN15323433, study PRJNA562643) | freshwater metagenome | isolation source: river surface water | place: USA:Blue River Watershed | collected 2017-08-15
AAAGAATGAACTTAAAGAATGAACTTAAAGAATGAACTTAAAGAATGAACTTAAAGAATGAACTTAAAGAATGAACTTAAAGAATGAACTTAAAGAATGAACTTAAAGAATGAACTTAAAGAATAAATTTTGTTTTCTTTGCCTCCTTTCTTTTATTTTTTAAAATAAAAGAAAGAGTAAAATAAAAGAAAGAGTAAAATAAAAGAAAGAGGTTATTTACAAATAATCTCTTTTTTAGAATTCGTATAACAATTTTTTTGTAAATAATGATTATAACGGTCTTTATAATCGTTCTCATATGCATAATCAGGTCCATTTAGGAAAGGATACTTCTTTTTATCAAACTGTTCATCACAACATTCTTCTAAAGGTGATGATATATTCCACTTATCTGATTTACAATTATAACACACCGGTTTATATTTGTTTACCGGTGAAAAATATCGAAAACCTAATGGTTTCATATTTACTGGTAATTCACACTGTCCCGTCTCCGTATTACATTTACCTCTCTCATTCTTATAATTCTTATTCGACTGATAATATGGACAATCCTTATCTTTCTTACATGGTGTATCTAAAATACCTATTGGTTTTAATCTACCATACCAATCATAATAAGATTCACATAAACCTTTTGTCATTACAGTATTATTTCTGTCACTATGATTAAAAGTGACTAAAATCTCTCCACTCTTTTTAGGATTTGTATATATATCAGGGTCTGTATTAAAACAAGCAAATTGATTCTTTATTTTATAACTCTCCTGTTTATCTTTGACTATTTTGACTACATTATCCGGATTTAATTCTAAAATCTTATTATTTTTGTCATTTGTAAAATTCTTATTAATGATATCATAAGTTGGTTCTTTCTCAAATGGTGTATTCATTAAATAATTTCCTGAAGGCGAACCACCAATATAATCAGGTTCATATATATATACCTCTCCATCTTTAATAATACCTTTATATGTTATGGTTGTTAAATAAAGGTCACTATCTCGGTATAATACAACTTTTAATTGATATAATGGTAAATCTTCTTCATTATATTCAATCTTTTGAATTGCATATTTAAACATTTCAAATGGTACAATACCAAACATTACTAATTGTGCATCATTTAACACAGTCTGTTGTTTATCATATAAACGATCTAAAAATTGATTATTGATTTTATTAATATTCTCAATCGGTGATTTAATCTGTGAATAAGAAAAATGGGTCTTTACATTCGGTATATACTCATCATATCTATCTATCCATGTCTTTTTATTTAATTGATGATATTCAAAATCTAATTGATATTTATATTCTAAAGGTTCTTTTGTGATTGGATTAACTAACTTCTCTTCAAATGTACCAAAAGAAGATAATGGTGGTTCTTTCGTTTGGATCTCATCTAATAAACGATTATAATCTAAAAGACCTTTACGATAACTATTGGTACCATGTTGAGCTTCTTTCGGAAGTGCAAGATTATATTCTTGAATAGGAGGAGGAAGTTCCTGAGGAAAATCTGTATTATATCCATTGGGTATCTCCTTCCAATATTTATTAGAATTCGATGTAAAAATAGAATTTTGAGGTTGATATAATAAAACAACTCTTGGATCATTTAAATCACCTATTGCATTCGTCTTCGGTACTTCTTCAAAATGTTCTATATTTCGATATGAATAAAATAAAAAAAATATTAATAATATACTAATACATATCCAAAAATAAATATTTTTAAACATCTCTAACCATCTATGAGATATTTTAATAAAAAAAAATATGAATTTACTTTGGTAAACCTAATAAAAGATGATTCGGTATTTCAACTTTCTTAAGTTCATTTGAATCTCTCGTTAATTTTAGATTTTCTAAAGAAAAATTATTAGTATTATGTAAATAACTATCTTGAAGTAGTCTTCTCTTCTCTAATATACTTTGAATCGCTTGTTGTGAACCTTTTTCCAAAACATCGGATACATTATTCTGAATATTCTCTTTTAATCCCGTATTGGCAAACTCCTCTGTATATCTCTCATAATTTTCAATGATACCACCTTCTAAAAATTTTTTATAATGCTCATAAAAATCATCTACCCTCTCAAAATTTATATCCACTAAATGACTCAACGTATTATCCTTATTCGCTATCATCCATTTACCATTCTCAAATACATACACAAATGGTAAATTCTTATTTGGTAATATGATATTCATATTTGATGGTTTTTCCTTGTTAAAATGAATACTATTCACCAATTTAGGTACTGACTCATATGGTGTTGTTAATAAATTTAAATAATAATCCGTCTCTAACATATCCACCAATTCTTTCCCAAAACTATTTATCATAATATTTTGATTTATCTGTGTTAAGAATGTATAATGATTACTTATATGTTGATTCGTTGTGTTTCCTTGATTTGTTAATAATGATTCTTTCACAATATTCTTTAAATCTTGTATCTCTTGTTTTAATTCTCGAATCTCATCTCTCTCTGTTGTTTGTTCTTCATTCTTTCCTTTTATTGACACAGGTTCTACTTTTATATCCTCTATAATTGGTTTTATCTCATTCTTCATCTTAACAAAAGTATTCACACCCATCATCGTTTTATCCACAATATTCAATTCTTCAATAACTTCTTTTCGTATATTTTTTAATACTTCAACATTATCCATCCCTTTTATCGGATATACCCTACGTTGTTTCATAACCTTCTCTTTCTTCTTTACTTCCTCCTCATTCTCCTTATTTAATTTACAAATTTTAATATGTTTTTTTAAATTAAATGAATTAGAATATGATTTATGACAATGAGGACATTCATGATGATCCTCATCCTCTTCATTCTTCTCTATATCAACAACACATGGTACTTTCCTATATATATGATACTCATAATTCCACTTCTTTTTAAATACTAATTCACACTTCGGACATCGATACTCCGGCATACCTCTATTCTTCTTTTCACCTTTTTTTTTTTATATTCGTTTTTTATATCCATCTCATTTTTCAAAAAAATTAGATGAAAAAAATAGAAATATTTTCCCTTACCATAATTATTACCATAAATAATTTATTTATTAAAATTGTCTATTACTGATATGATAACGATTTAAAAAAATGACGTTATAGATAAGGGGGGTATACAGAGATAACATAAAGATTGAGAAAGACATATCTTTTATATTAAAAAATAGAAGAATAACTAAAAATAAACGACGATAAAAGATAATAAATATATTTTATCATTGTAAAATATGTATTTCCTTTATTTTTCAAAATAATTCCACTTAGCGTAAATATTTTGAAAAAATGGGTAAAATATCGTAAACTAAAATGATAATATTTTTCATAAAAATATCATAATTATAAAAAAGTATTGGTATGACTCAGTAAGAGATTTTTTACTCCCGTTATGATTTATTAATTGTGACACGAGTTATTAGAAGACCATAACTCCAAAAGTTTTTGGAGAAGCGAGTTTTTGTCATTATACTACATGATAATAAAATAAAAAATAAATAGTCTAAAAATACCCTCGTCTGAATTTGGAAAACCGTGCCTAAATTGGATGATGTCAGCCTAAATTGGATGAAATGAAAAATTTATTTTTTTGCCATAATTCGTGTTTTTCTCAGTACGTTTTGGACTAGGGGTGGTTGATATCAATAAAGACCAATAAAAAATGATTTTTTTTTCAAAAAAAAAACACCAATGAATTTTGGGGTTCATCCAAATTAGGCAAAAAATGCCTAAAATGGATGAATACATTTTTCAAAAATATTCAGTTTTATCAATAAAATATTGTATTTAAAAAAATAGAAGATATTACAAAAATGAATTTATTGGTTTCATTGGTATCTAAAAATTACACGGTTTATGGCATTTCATCCAAATTAGGCACATCAAAAAAAAAATGTTTTTTCAGGGTTTTTCGGCCCAACTGATTTTTTATTTTTTTTATTTTTTTTTTTTCAAAAATGAAAATTTGAAACAAAAAAATTTTTCTTAAGATCTTAAAATTCAAACGTAACTTTTATATAACATACCAATAAAAATAATATACATATAATATATACTTTATAATACAATGAAATATTGATAATTTAATATATTTATTTTTATAAAAATACCAATGAAAAAAAGAAAAATGAGGAAAGAGTTTAAAAAAGGGTATAAAAAGGGTTAAAAAAGTAGGAGTAAAGTAGGAGCAGTCGATTTTAGAGGATTTTTTCTCTAAAATGTTCACGTTCCCAATTTTTTTTTGTACATTATGTGTTTTTTTGCCAGTGATTTTGCCATCGTGATGTGTCGTCTTTTTTATTTTCTTGTCGATGTGTACACTTGTTTTTTTAAGGAAAAATCTGAAAAAAATGTAAACCGTTTTTCAGATTTTTTGAGAATTTTGTCCGATGTGTACATCAAAAAAAAAAGTTAGCGATGTGTATATCAATTTTTGAATATCGACGTGTCATCTAAAATCATATTTTAGAATCCGTATCGGACTTTTTATATGTGTTTTTTATGTGTCAAAAAAATGGGAAAAATGTGATTTTTGTAAAATGAAATCTGAGAATTTTGTCCGATGTGTACATCAAAAAAAAAAGTTCGCGATGTGTACATATGTTTTTTCATGTCCGTTGTGTCTTCTAAAATGAACAAAATAAGTGTACATATCGACATTCAAAAATGTGTACAAAAATGTCAAAAAACTAGTCCAAAACGTATTTTTCGCCTACCCCCCCTAGTCCGAAAAGTAATCGATGTGTACACTTAAAAAAAAAAATCGTGCCATAGGCATTTTTTTGTCCGATACGGATTCTTTTTTTTGCCATAAAGAGTGTTATTTTTCGAAAAATTACACGGTTTATGGCGAGACCGGTTTTGCGAGAAAAAAAACGAAATCTGAGAATTTTGTCCGATGTGTACATCAAAAAAAAAAGTTCGCGATGTGTACACCAATTCGTAATTTTCAGTTTTTTGCAAGATACCCCTAGTCCAAAACGTATTGAGGGTAGTCCAAAACGTATTTTTTTTTATAAATATCTATAATTCTCATATTATATCAAATACACAAATTATGGAAAATCCCATAAATCATGTTATTGTGATATTTATTATCATTTTATATAAGTGATAATTTTATATTTATACTACAAATAGTATTTTTAGTAATAAACCGTCATATGCCTAATTTAGATGAAAAAATAAAAAAAAAATATTTTTATTTTTATTTATTAAAAAAATATATTATGATAATATGTCATATTAAAATATATGTTTTTAAATAATTGTGATTTTTTATAAAAAATAAATAACATCATTTATTATTTTCTCCATAATTTGTGTTATACGATATAAACAGAAAAATATGTGTAGTATTTTATTTAAAAAATACATTGATAATGATGATAATAAAATAAATTATAATATTTATAATCATAACGGGTATTTATAAAAACATGAATTATGGTAAAAAACATAATTGGTGTTTATTTTTTAGTTGATTTCATAGGTACAACTTTATCCAAGAGTTCAAAAGTAGCTAAATCAATAAATTTAGAAAGTTTTGAGTCATCAAGACAATTTTGAAAATGAATTTTACCTTTTTCTGAAAGTGAATACCAAATCACATCATGTGAACCTAGTTTCTTTTCATAAGTTTGATAAAATTTAATAAAATCAATATTTAAAATATCACCATTTTCATCCATCACATCCTCTGTGAAAAGATTACGAGTAAAACGATGAAGTTTAACCTCAGTTCCATCTATAAAAGTACCAACAGTCATAGATGACTCTTCAGGTATCTTTGATGCTTCATGACCTCTACGGGCCAATGTTGCCATTCTACTAATTAATACAGACATCTCTTTCTCTAACTTATTCATCTCCGTCCTCATCCGAACATACTCATTTGTACCAACTTTTAACTGTTTTATACGAATTTCCATATTCTCATATTCTCTATCCATATGAAGTACTTGATGGATAAGATTTTTTTTTTTATCAACTACTACTTTTGGTGAAGATGTGGTTTCTACTGTATTCTTCTTTAAAATAGTTAGAAGTGCCTGTGAATATTGTTTCGATTTAGAACTTTGATTCTTAATATTCATTGCTCCTGACTGAGTTGAAAGAGGTGTCTCTAAGATAGTTTTTTCCTTTATGATTGGGTTCATCATATTTTCAATCTCTCTTTGATAAAGTTCATTTGACTTTTCTAAAAAATGGATTTTTTGTAAAAGTTCTTCTTGTGAAAATGTTGATAATTTATCTTTATCGACCTCTCTCGCAAGTTCTACACATTTTACAAATTCATTATATCCCTTCTCCTCATATACTTTCGTTAAAAATACAGAATCCATCGTTTAAAAAATGTTTTTTATCTTTTATTATCGAATACTCTTTTAAATGATAAAAAATATCATTTTTTTTATATACACGTTCATTTATTTTTTTTATAACACCTTCATGGAAGGTTTAGTCGGAGCCGGTTGACCGGTTGTCGTCAATCGAGGTAAACTCCTCAAGGAATCCGAAAGTGAGCATGTCAGTCCAAATGTTCGTCTCTGGCTTCTTCGTGATATCACGGAAGTGGCGGATGCCCTCATCCGTAGGAAGGTACCAGTAGTTGGTCTTTCCATCAGAAGCGACACGTCCCTCCCTATTGTAGTAGTGAACGCGCTCGCGTCCCTTTACAAAGATAGGATAGGTAAGATCACGAAGTTCGGGATTCTTAAGACGCTCATTCGCAGGATGCTCATCGGCGATAATAATATCACCATTCTCAACACCCTCCTTCGACAACTTGTCGAGCTTAGAAAGGATAATAGATACCCAGAACTCCGCGTCGGGATTATTGTAATTCTCAAGAATGTACTTAATCACCTTAGCATCCTTGTTCTTAAAAGGGTTCGCTGTCTGATTCTTGAAAGTACGCTTTACTGTCTTCGTCATCGAAGTACGAGACTCCTCGCGCTGGATAGCACGAGTAGCCTCCCGACTGAGTACCTCGCGAGTACGGCGGTCAGCCTCATCTTGACGACGACGCTCCTCTGCCTCCCTCATGGCAATCACCTCCTCGGAAGGAGGGACTACCGCAAGGTCTGCATAAGACGTCTTCTTCAAAGACTTGGTATTTACCTTGGCCACTGGAGCCTCGGGAATAACCGTCGCAGGAGGAGCAGGAGGAGGAGGCGATGCCTCCTCATTCTTCAAATTCTCGACCGTAGGAGCTACAATAGCAGGAGGAGGCGATACCGATGCCGTAGCATTCTTAGCCCTCTCCTCAATTAGCTCATTATGCATCTTAGTACTGTATTCAATAAAAAGATCAATGACCTTCGTCTTTACAGCCTCTAGATTATCACATCCCATAAACTGGGTGATAGGAAGTTCGTTATCAAAATTAGCCTTAAAAGCAATCGCGATAGGACCAATGAATCCAAGGATCTCAGCGACGTTAGTAGACATTTTACTTTGTTGTGTTTGCTTGTAAACGGTTTGAGGGTTCTCAAGTTGTTTTTTAATTTATAATAGATTTTCTAAAAATGAGAGATAAGATTCTTCAATTTTTTTTTCATCAATTTTTTTTTAAGAAAGATACTCATACGTATCCAATAACTCAGGGGTTAGAAGTGAAAGATAATCCATAAAATCACGGTTTTCAATAATAAACATGAAAAGATCCATACCTAGCTTACTAAGTCGATAGTCTTTCTGGTCATTGTAAATCTCCCAAAAACGTACAAGTTTATGATTCTCCATAAAAAGTGTCTCCACAATCTGGGTGAGAGAGATACTCTCACGTCCAATCTGACCAATCTCCCTAAACTCATTTAACTTTTTATCCTGAAGTGCCATATCACACATCTTTACCAACTCTTTGATAATTTTAGATACGTACTTTCTCTGATATTCACGATAATTCTCAAAATTACCCATATCCATAATCTGTTGAATAAGATTTGTATTCCCTTGAATCTGAATAGTATCTTCATCCACCATCTCAATCGGTGTCTCAACTACAACTGTCTTTTTAGGAAAGAGTGTCTTGACATCAATCTTACGTGCATTCCTCCATTCAGATTTATCATTTTTAATAGGAAGTGCCTGGATAGGCTCCTCCTCTTTTACTGGAATCGACTCTTCATTTTTCATCTTAATTGACTCCTCTTCTTTTACTTGAATAGGCTCTTCATTTTTTACTTGAATAGGCTCCTCTTCTTTTACTTGAATTGGAATATGAATGGATACCCTTTTAGGGACCTCCTTACCTTTTAACTTTAAAAGTTCTTCTTTCTGTGTCTCAATATGCTCAATTAAAGATTGAATCAAAATATCCTGAATATTTGTCTTCGGATTCTTCTGAATCTTATCAATCACATTCCATTCATTGATTCCCGTAGGAGATATCTTCTGAATAATGTTAACAATCTCACTAAAAGTACTCATGATTGAACAATGTTTGTTGTTTAAAAATACCTAATATTTTGTACATGAATCATCCATATTTTTCATTTTTTTTTATAAGTTAAACTCATTTAAGAGAGTTTACGTTGAATATAACGATTGAATATCTCGACTTCTTTCGTCAGAGTCTCATCCGATAATATTCTTTCAAAATTTTTACGTACAATCGGAGTTAAGGATAAAACTTTAATACTACGTGAATTAATATAATATCCATAGGGTTTAATTAAATGCCAATTCGTATGCTTTTCATCCGGTGGTAAAAAAAAGAGTTTACGAACTATATCAGGATATGTCTCATCTGTCTGATTCCATTTTAATACATCTCTTTCTCCTTTTATCATCTCTTGACTATGAAAGAATGCTAGTTGTATCTTATGAAGTACCTTACCTAATTCAATTCTTACTTTCGAATGAATCGTCTCTCTCTTCTCTTCCTTCTCATATATAATACGAAAAAGACGTAAAGCCTCTGTAAAATAACACTTGTATGGGACCACATCTCCACTCTTACCAACGTAGACTTTTACAGTCTCTCCTTTATTCGTCTTCATATAACGAATCTTACCTCTTTCTTCTTTCATACTACTTTTTACTTCTTCCGTGGGTGGAGTACTATTTAATTCCTTATTTTCACTATCTGAGGATGACGTCTCATCATTCATATCAGCCCAACTCTTCGTTTTATGTACTGATACTCGAGAAGACTCTAAAGATTCAATCATTGTTGATTCTGATAATACTGGTTGAGTAGTGTTTTCTTCCATTTTTTTATTTGTTATTTATAATAATCTATTCATCTGAATTGATTCGTTTTTATCATTTTTTTTTAACATCTTTTTACGTTCGTAAATAAAAATAAAGAGAAAAATTTATCTCATTCTGTTAGAACTCATGTTTTATAAAATTTATTGTAAGAAAAAACAAGATAAGAATTTTGAAGATTATTATCAAACCATTATCGCAAATAAATGTGATGATGACCAATTTCAAGTGATTCATTATAATGATAGCACTAAATTTATGAAGATACTCGATAAAGACTCCCATCATATCTTCCTCTATCGTTTCCCCCCTCGTATCCTACATTTTTTACCTTTCTTCATTCACCTAAAGATACCTCTTTACTTCCTAAATACCGAACAACTCTCCTTACCTCACCACTGTGACTACATCAAAAAACTTCATCCCTATATACAAATTATCGATTATTCATTCTCCAACTTTATCATCACAAATCAATTTAAAAAAAATACATACTATCTTCCTTACTCTATCAATGATTCAGAGATTTATAAGAATATACCTAAGACAAAAGATATTTGTATGATATATCCTGGTAATGGTTCAGTAAGAAGACATAATATTATTCATCTTCTTCGTAAAAATGGAATACCTGTTGATATTATCAAAGGCTATGGTAGAGAGAGAGATTTACAATTAGCTCAATATAAAATCATCTTAAATATTCATTATCATTTAGGTTATAAGATTTTTGAAGAGATAAGATGTAATCGTTGTATTTATAATAAGATGATAGTAATAAGTGAGACATCGATATTAGACGAACAGTATCCATTAAAAGAATATATGATTAAAGTACCTTATTTAAATTTTGTACAGAAAGTAAAAGAAGTTTGGAAGAATTATGATAAATATTATAAAGAACTCTTCGAAAATTATGATGAAGAGAAGATTAAAAATGAATATAAAAAATCGTATAATCATTTTTTTGGAAAAAATAAAAATATCACTATGGTATAGAAAAGATAACAAATGGATCCTATGTTAAGAAATAGTGTAAGAAAACAGAAAGAACTTCAAGCGAAACAACGAAAAAATGCTCCCTTCCAAAAACCTTTAACCCCTCAACAAATTCAAAAGATTAAATATCAATCTTGTCAAAAATGGGATTTTCAATCCTATAATCAATTTAATAAACTTCAACCTACTTATCTCCTAAATGAATGTCTCGTAAATGATATCATCCAACGCCAGAATTGTTCTTACGAAAAAGCTTATAACCGCGCTCAAAATCTTTTAAACCAATATCGCATGAACCCACAAAAATTCCCTCTTACATCTTGGACTTACCAAAATGGTCTTACGAAAGCTCAACAACGTCAGTACAGTGATACATGGTATAAGAGAACAGGTGCGGCCTGTGCTATGGGAAGTGTTCAGCCAGGATATCCTTATTCAACACCCATGAACTGGCCCGGAATGGCTATCACGGGTTCTCAAACTACTTATACGGATGGATTCTTACAAAATGTCCCATATGAAACTAGATAGGTAAATATATAAGTGACCTCTGTAATGATGTTAATTCTTTATTATATTCATTTATGTTTTTACTTAAATGAATAAAATCAATCGCTTTTATCGTTGTTTGTAAAATGAAACTTCTATATAAAGAATGAGTGACCTTTTCTATATCTGGCACTTCCATAAAATATTGATTTGTCTTATTTTTCATATCATAATATTGTATCTGTATTTGATAATTGATTTTTTGTGTAAAAGGTTCATATATCATTCTTAATCTTTTTTGATCATCTCTCAATAATGGATACATCATCGTATAACTTATCACATTCTTCATCATCCCACTATCCTATTTTTTACTTCCTATTTTTTATTTTTTTTAAGTACTCTCATTTATAAAAAAAATATATATACTTAAAGAAAATAAAAAGATAAATAAATATGGCGGAACATCAACAATCCATAAAAAAATATTATTATCGTGGTAATGTATTGGTGACAATTGAAGAATTCAAACATCATAATCCTCATGATATAGATCTTTCAAAACCGATACAGATATTAAAGGAGTATGAACCGAAAGAGGAAGGTATGGATTGTATGATATCAAATAAAGGTGTTGTAAATGGAAGAATTATAAATTCAATCGAGTTCTTTGATTTATCTGTAAAAAAACAGAATATCTATAAAAAATCGACAGAGTATTTTATCGAATCACCTGAAGAAAGATATAAGATAGAGACAATATGGGATAAAAGTGGTAAAATAATTAGTAAAATCAAAGTCTTAAATACTCATCTTATTTATATGATTTAATTTTTTGTTTTTTTAAGTTCAATTTATTTTTCATTCGTTTAAAATGAAAAAATAAAAGATGATGTAAAGGAGATGATAGGCCAACTAAAAATCAAGGGTATTTTTTACCGTATCGAGGGATTAGAAATCTCTAAATTAAAATTCGTAAAGAATCAAATATATAGTCAAGTTTTACCGAATGACATTATAGAATATGAGGTAATTGGTGAGAATGAGATAGAGATTAAGAAAATTTTAGAAAGAAAAAAACAATATACCATCGGAATTATATCAGGAAGAGTAGCAAGTTTACAAAAGTTTTTTTTATATACACCATTATATCCATCTAATGTGAATCTTTCAATACCATTTTCAGAATTAATTTATCCCAAATTATGTATGGGTGATAGATGTATATTAGAAGTAAGTTTAGATGAAGTCAAAATAGTGAAGAATTATGGAAATGTATTATTGAGAGATAGAGATGATGAGATTATCTCAGATTTATATTTACAATCTTTTCTCTTTCCTTTACCTGAAAATGACAATATACAAGTAGAGAAGAAGTGTGAAGGATTTTATACAAAAGATTTTCAGGATTTAACACATTTAAATACATTTAATATTGACCCCGTTCATTCAAAAGACTTTGATGATGCACTTTCCATCGATATTGAAAAGAAGAAGATATATGTACATATAGTAGATATTCGACAACTAGAATCTTTATCCTCTTTAGATAAGAGAGGTTGTTGGTTAGGTTATACATTATATTTATGTAATCAGAATTTTCCGATGCTACCGAGGGAGTATTCGGAGGATATGTATTCATTATTAAAGGGAGAAGAGAGAAGAGTAATCACAATAGAGATAGATATAGAAGAGGAGAGAGATGGGGAGAGAAATGCACCGAAGGTAAAGAAATATGAGATATATCCCAGTGTAATTAAAATTAAAGAGAGATATCATTATGATAATGTTTTTGAGAATGAGAATCCAGATGTGATGTATTTAAAGAAGATCACAGAGATGTGTTTTTTTAGAAAATTATCAACACCACATCCTAAATATATTTTAGATGGTGATGGGAATACATTAGAGATAAGATTAGAAAAACGTTATGATATTAATCATTTTATGATAGAGATGACGATGATTATGGCGAATCGATTAGTGACGGAGCATTTAAATGATTCATTAAAAGAGAGAACAGATTTTGTTGTGAAGAAGTCACCGGAGAGATATCATGAGAGAATATTAGGTGATTTGTATGAAGAGGTGACAGATGATGAAGAGATAAATAATATATTAGTGATACAAAAATATAGAACGGCATTTTATGATCCTCAATTATCTTCACATTATGGTTTATCTTTAGAACATTATACCCATTTTACAAGTCCCATTCGAAGATATTTTGATGTGATTATACATCGATTATTAGGTGGATATGATTATTTAAATTTGGGTGAGGTATTGACACATTTGAATGAGAGAGAAGTATGGAATGAGTCATTAGTGGCATTATATAATCAATGGAAGATGATGAATTATATACAACATCATTCAACGAATTATGTGGCATATGTGATTAAAGTGACAAAATGTAGTGTAAAAATATTTATCAAAGAATTGGGAGAAGATATCATGATACATGTGACAAATATCTTAACAAATCAATATTGGGAATATAATGAGGAGAATGAGAGTTTAAAGAGTATGGAGAATGAGATAAGAAGAGGTATGAAGGTAAATGTAAAATGTGTGAAATTAGATTATCAAAAAAGAGAAGGTGTACAATGGAGAATCGAATCTTTAGTTGATTAACATAGTTAATCAACACCTCGCCCTTAGGGCGAGTGCACACTTCGTGTGCAAGTTGGAC
>JACCDH011259222.1_pt1 | contig 13426 bp, 12 predicted proteins | sample 7442481 | NCBI WGS metagenome assembly JACCDH01 (sample SAMN15323433, study PRJNA562643) | freshwater metagenome | isolation source: river surface water | place: USA:Blue River Watershed | collected 2017-08-15
AGAAAGAAGCAAGACATGGCAGGACACAGCAAATGGGCCAACATCAAGCACAAGAAGGCGGCCACTGACGCGAAGCGCGGCAAGATCTGGACCCGGCTGATCAAGGAAATCACCGTCGCGGCCCGCATGGGCGGCGGCGACATCGCGACCAACCCGCGCCTGCGCCTCGCCGTCGACAAGGCGGCCGATGCGAACATGCCGAAGGACAACGTGACCCGTGCGATCCAGCGCGGCACCGGCGGCCTCGAAGGCGCGAACTACGAAGAGATCCGCTACGAAGGCTACGGCATCGGCGGCGCGGCGATCATCGTCGACTGCATGACCGACAACCGCGTGCGCACCGTCGCCGAAGTCCGCCATGCATTCAGCAAGTTCGGCGGCAACATGGGCACCGAAGGTTCGGTCGCCTTCCTGTTCAAGCATTGCGGACAGCTAATGTTCGCGCCCGGCACGAATGAAGACGCGCTGATGGAAGCCGCGCTCGAGGCGGGCGCCGAGGACGTGATCGCCGACGACGAAGGCGGCTTCGAAGTGGTGACCGATCCCTATGAGTTCTCGCGCATCCGCGAGACGCTGGAGAAGGCCGGCTTCAAGCCCGAGCTGGCCGAAGTGACGATGAAGCCGTCGACCACGACCGAATTCGACGGCGACGACGCGGCCAAAATGCAAAAGCTGCTCGACGCGCTGGAAAACCTCGACGACGTGCAAGAGGTCTATACCAACGCAGCAATCAACGAATGATGTCCCCGCGCCCGCGACAAGCGGGCGCCCAACTTTTTCCCCTTTTCAGCAGATGAAGATTCTCGTCGTAGGCTCCGGTGGTCGTGAACATGCACTGGCATGGAAGCTGGCGCAATCCAAGCGCATACAGCTGGTGATGGTCGCGCCCGGCAATGGCGGCACCGCCGTTGATTCGCGCTTGCAGAACGTCGCGATCACTGACCCGGCCGCGCTGGCCGACTTCGCGCAGAAAGAAGGCATCGCACTGACCGTGGTCGGCCCCGAGGCGCCGCTGGCGGCCGGCATCGTCGATATCTTCCGCGAGCGCGGCATGAAGATCTTCGGCCCGTCGCAGCAGGCCGCGCAACTCGAGAGCTCGAAGGATTTCGCGAAAGCTTTCATGCACCGGCACGGCATCCCGACCGCGAAGTACCAGACCTTCACCGACGCAGCCGCGGCGCACCAGTACATCGAACAGAACGGCGCGCCGATCGTGATCAAGGCCGACGGACTAGCGGCCGGCAAGGGCGTGGTGGTCGCGATGTCGCTCGATGAAGCGCATGCCGCGATCGACATGATGTTGTCGGACAACCGCTTCGGCGATGCCGGCGCGCGCGTGGTGGTCGAGGAGTTCCTCGACGGCGAGGAAGCGAGCTTCATCGTGATGGTCGACGGCAAGAACATCCTGCCGCTGGCGACCAGCCAGGACCACAAGCGCCTGCTCGACAAGGACGAAGGCCCGAACACCGGCGGCATGGGCGCCTACTCGCCCGCGCCCATCGTCACGCCGCAGCTGCATGCACGCGTGATGCGCGAGATCATCCAGCCGACCGTGCAGGGCATGGCCAAGGACGGCATTCCGTACACCGGCTTCCTGTATGCAGGCCTGATGATCGACGCACAGGGCAACCCGAAGACGCTGGAATTCAACTGCCGCATGGGCGACCCGGAGACGCAGCCGATCATGGCGCGCCTGAGGACCGACCTCGTCAGCGTGATGGAGCATGCAGTCAATGGCACGCTCGACACGATAGAGCTCGACTGGGACCGTCGCACCGCGCTCGGCGTGGTGATGGCGGCCGGCGGTTATCCGGACGCGCCGACCAAGGGCGACGTAATTACCGGCATTCCGGCCGAAACGGCCGACAGCGTGACCTTCCACGCCGGCACCACGCTCGACAATGGCGAGCTGAAGACCTCGGGCGGCCGCGTGCTGTGCGTGGTCGGCCTCGGCGACAGCGTGCGCGTCGCGCAGAAGCATGCGTACGAGGCAGTCGACCAGATCCGCTTCAATGGCATGCAGTTCCGGCGCGACATCGGCTGGCGCGCGCTGAAACGTCCCGTCTGACAACCACGAGAACCCGACATGAGCACGACTGACCCGAACGCCGTCAAGAGCTGGCTGCTGTCCCTGCAGGAGCGCATCGTCTCCGCCGCCGAGCAAGTCGACGGCAAGCCCTTCCTCAAGGATGCGTGGGAACGCCCCGAGGGCGGCGGCGGCATCTCGCGACTGATCGAGGAAGGCAATGTGCTCGAGCGCGGCGGCGTTGGCTTCTCGCACGTTCGGGGCAGCAAGCTGCCGCCGTCGGCGATGGCGAACCGCCCGGAACTGGCCGGCCGCCCGTGGGAAGCGATGGGCGTGTCGCTGGTCTTCCACCCTCGCAATCCGTATGCGCCGACCGCGCACATGAACGTGCGCTTCTTCACCACCACCGGTGAAGGCGAGGAGCCGGTCTGGTGGTTCGGCGGCGGCATGGACCTCACGCCCTACTACGGCTTCACCGAAGACGCGAAGCATTTCCACCAGACCTGCCATGACGCGCTCGCGCCGTTCGGCGACGAACTCTATCCGCGCTTCAAGCACTGGTGCGACGAATACTTTTTCCTGAAGCACCGCAACGAGGCGCGCGGCGTGGGCGGCGTGTTCTTCGACGATTTCAATGCGGCGGGCTTCGAGCAGAGCTTCGCGATGACGAAGAGCGTCGGCGACAGCTTCATCAACGCCTACCTGCCGCTGCTGCAACGGCGCAAGGACACGCCGTATGGCGAGCGCGAGCGCGACTTCCAGGCCTATCGCCGCGGACGCTATGTCGAGTTCAACCTCGTGTTCGACCGGGGCACGCTGTTCGGGCTGCAGTCGGGCGGACGCACCGAATCCATCCTGATGTCGATGCCGCCCATCGTCAAATGGCGCTATGACTGGAAACCCGAAGCAGGCAGCCCGGAAAGCAAGCTCTACACGGATTTCCTGCCGCATCGCGACTGGCTGGGCGCGTGAGCGAACGCTGTGTCCTGCTGATCGGCGGAAGCTTCGATCCGGTCCATCAAGGGCATGTCGCGCTCGCGCATTATTTCAGCACGCTGCTGCACCCTGACGAGCTGAGGCTGCTGCCGGCCGGCCGGCCGTGGCAAAAGCCCGGCCTGAAGACGCCGGCCGCGCACCGCAGCGCGATGCTGCGCGCAGCCTTTGCCGGCTGGGTGGTGCCGGTCGTGGTCGATGAGCAGGAGATACGGCGCGACGGCGCCAGCTATGCGGTCGATACGCTGCGCTCGCTGCGCGCCGAGCTGGGCGACCAGGCCTCCATCGCGATGGCGCTCGGCGCCGACCAGCTGCTGAACCTGCATACCTGGCGCGACTGGACGCAGCTGTTCGACCTCGCGCACCTGTGCTTCGCGACCCGGCCCGGCTTCGCGGTCAATGGCGACAGCCTGGCCCCCGAGGTCGCTGCGCAGCTGGCGCGCCGCCTCGCGAGCCCCGAGCAGATCAGGAGCACGCCGGCCGGGCTGGCCTTCGTGGCGACCCAGCTGTCGGTCGACGTGTCGTCGACCGCGATCCGGGACGCGCTGGCTCAACGCGACGAACGACGGCTGGCAGGGCTGCTACCGGCGCCGGTGCTAGACTATATTCAACGACATCATCTTTACCAGACTCACTAATGGACATCAAACAACTGCAGGCACTCGTGGTCGACGCGCTCGAAGACGTGAAGGCACAGGACATCCGCATCTATGACACGATGCACCTGACAAGCATGTTCGACCGCATCGCGATCGCGTCCGGCACCTCGAACCGGCAGACCAAGGCGCTGGCAGCGTCGGTGCGCGACAAGTTCAAGGCCGCCGGCGGCGACATCGTGAAGATGGAAGGCGAAGGCACCGGCGAGTGGGTGCTGGTCGACCTCGGCGACATGGTGGTGCACATCATGCAACCGGCGATCCGCGCCTATTACCGCCTCGAGGAAATCTGGGGCGACAAGGAAGTGAACCTTGCCACCGCCAAGCGCGGCACGGCCGCGCCGCGCAAGACCGCAGCGAAGGCTGACGGCGCTGCGCCGGCGAAGAAGACCGCTGCCAGGAAGGTGCCGGCGAAAAAGGCTGCCGCCAAGACCGCCACCAAAACCCCGGCCAAGAAGGTCACCGCCAAGACGGCGACCAAGACCGCAGCGAAGAAAGTCGCCGCCAAGGCACCGGCAAAGACGGCTGCCAAAAAGGCCGCGCCCAAGCGCGCCGCCACGAAGGCCGACTGACGCCGGCTGTCCATGCAACTGATCATTGCGGCCGTCGGCCACAAGATGCCCGCGTGGATAGAGACGGGTTTCCAGGAGTACGCGAAGCGCATGCCGGCCGAGTGCCGGCTGGTGCTGAAGGAAATCAAACCCATTGAACGCTCCTCCGGCCGCAGCGCCGAAACCGTGATGGCGCAGGAACGCAGCCGTATCGAGGCGGTGCTGCCGAAAGGCGGCCGCGTGGTGGCGCTGGACGAGCACGGACTGGACCTGACCACGCTGCAGCTGTCACAGCACCTGACACATTGGCAACAGCAAGGCGGCGATGTTACATTCGCCATTGGCGGGGCCGACGGGCTGGACGCCGGATTCAAGAAGAATGCGGACATGTTGCTGCGCATTTCAAGCATGACGCTGCCGCACGGGCTGGTGCGCGTGATGCTTGCGGAGCAGCTGTACAGGGCCTGGTCGATCACCCGGAATCATCCTTACCACCGAGCGTCGATCTAGCCGACAACCCAGAGTTGCCGAATGATCTACGCCGACCAGAAAATCTACCTTGCCTCGAAGAGCCCGCGCCGGCGCGAATTGCTGCGGCAGATCGGCGTCGAGTTCGAGATCCTGATGCTGCGCGAGGACTCCGGCCGTCCGGGCGCGGTGACCGAGATTCCGCATCCCGGCGAAGACCCCGAAGTCTATGTGAAGCGCATTGCGCGCGAGAAGGCGCAGGCGGGCTGGAACGCGGTCCTGTGGCGCAAGCTGCCGGTGCGGCCGGTGCTGGCCGCCGACACCACCGTCACCATCGACGGCAAGATACTTGGCAAGCCCGCCGATGCGACCGAGGCGATGGACATGCTGCGCTCGCTGTCGGGACGCACGCACCAGGTGCTGACCGCGATGGCCGTGATCGCCAATGACGAAATGAACGAGGCGTTCAACCGCTCCGAGGTCCGCTTCGCCGACCTCAGCGAAGCGAGCCTGCGCGCGTACTGCGCGAGCAAGGAACCGTACGACAAGGCCGGCGGCTACGGCGTGCAGGGACATGCGGCGCAATTCATCGAGCATATCAGCGGCAGCTATTCGGGCATCATGGGCTTGCCGCTGTTCGAGACTGCGAAACTGCTGCAACTGGCAGGAATAAAAACACTATGACAGAAGACCTACTCGTCAACATTACGCCGCAGGAGACGCGGGTCGCGCTGATCCAGCAGGGCGCGGTTCAGGAACTGCATGTGGAGCGAACCGCATCGCGCGGGCGCACCGGCAACATCTATCTCGGCAAGGTCGCGCGCGTGCTGCCGGGCATGCAGTCTGCCTTCATCGACATTGGCCTCGAGCGCGCCGCCTTCCTGCACGTGGCCGACATCTGGGAAGCGAAAGCCGCTGCCGGCACGGGCGCGCCGCCTCTGCCGATCGAAAAGCTGCTGTTCGACGGTCAGGCGATCATGGTGCAGGTGATCAAGGACCCGATCGGCACCAAGGGCGCGCGGCTGTCGACGCAGATCTCGATCGCGGGCCGCATGCTGGTCTATCTGCCGCAGGATCCGCACATCGGCGTGTCGCAGCGCATCGAGAACGAGGCCGAGCGCGAGCAGTTGCGTGCGCGGCTGCAGCAATTGCTGCCGGCCGACGAGAAAGGCGGCTTCATCGTGCGCACCATGGCCGAGGATGCGAGCGAGGCCGACATCGCGATGGACCTCGACTATCTGCGCAAGACCTGGCAGCACATCGCGCAACTCTCGAAGGCAGTGCCTCCGCCGTCGCTATTGCATGAAGACCTGTCGCTGGCGCAGCGCGTACTGCGCGACTTCGTCGGCGAGCACACGTCGACCATACAGATCGACTCGCGCGAGAATTTCCAGAAACTCTCCGAGTTCGGCGCAGCCTACACGCCGTCAGTGCTGACGAAGCTGTCGCATTACGCCGGCGAGCGCCCGCTGTTCGATCTGTACGGCGTCGAGGAAGAGATCGAGAAGGCGCTTGGCCGCCGCGTCGACCTGAAGTCCGGCGGCTACCTGATCATCGAGCAGACCGAGGCGATGACGACCATCGACGTCAACACCGGCAGCTATGTCACCGGCCGCAACTTCGACGACACCATCTTCAAGACCAACCTCGAGGCGGCGCACGCGATCTCGCGCCAGCTGCGGCTGCGCAACCTCGGCGGCATCATCATCCTCGACTTCATCGACATGGAGAGCGCCGAGCACCGGCAGGCGGTGCTGGCGGAACTGCACAAGGCGCTGTCGCGCGACCGCACCAAGGTGACGGTGTCGGATTTTTCCGCGCTCGGTCTGGTCGAGATGACGCGCAAGCGCACCCGCGAATCGCTCGCGCACCTGCTGTGCGAACCCTGCCCCGCGTGCCAGGGCAAGGGGCAGGTGAAGACGCCGCGCACCATCGCGTATGAGATCCTGCGCGAGCTGCTGCGCGAGGCCAAGCAGTTCAATCCGCGCGAGTTCCGCATCATGGCCTCTCAGGTGGTGATCGACATGTTCCTCGAGGAAGAATCGCAGCACCTTGCGATGCTCGGCGATTTCATCGGCAAGCCAATCTCGCTGCAGGTGGAGAGTACGTTTCATCAGGAGCAGTACGACATCATCCTGATGTAATCCGGAGAAGAATCATAAAGACGCTGGATCCCGAAGTCATCATCACCAACCTGAAGAAGCGCTACACCGGCGTCTCCGGCACCATCAGTGCGCTGCTGCCGGTGCAGGCCGCAGACCTGAAGATCGGCCTGGTCGGCGCCGACCTGCCCGGCGCCCGCGCTGCTGGCGACCAGCATCCGCAAAACTTCGGCCACCTGAGCCTGTGGCAGGCGATACGGCTGTCGCGCAAGCGCCTGCCGGACGGGCGTCGCCGCATCTGGCATGTACGGCGCGATCCCGAAATGCTGCTCGCGATCCTGCTGCGCGACGTGCTGCGGCTGCCGATCAGTATCGTGTTCACATCGGCGGCGCAGCGCAGGCATTCGTCGTTTCCGCGCTGGCTGATCTCGCGCATGGATGCCGTAATCGCGACCACGCCTGAAGCGGCAAGCTTCGTGCGCAGCGACGCGACCATCCCGCATGGCATCGACGTCTCCCGCTTCGCGCCGCCGTCCGACAAGCTGGGTGCCTGGCGCAACAGCGGCCTGCCCGGCAAATACGGCATCGGCATCTTCGGCCGTATCCGTCCCGAGAAAGGCACGGACGTGTTTGTCGATGCGATGCTGCAGGTGCTGCCGGATTTCCCGGATTTCACCGCCGTGATCGCCGGCTTGTGCCAGCCGCAATTCGCCGCATTCAAGGACGAACTTGCACAGCGCATCGCCGGCAACAAGCTCGACGGGCGCATCGTGTTCGTCGGTGAGGTGCCCTCGGAACAGATGCCGGACTGGTATGCGAATGTTCTGATCACCGTCGCCAGCCCGCGCTATGAAGGTTACGGACTGACCGTGCTCGAAGGCATGGCCTGCGGCTGCGCGGTCGTTGCATCGGACACCGGAATCTTCAGGCAGGTGATTGGAGAAAGCGGCGCGGGGCATGTGGTGCCGGTCGATGATGCTGCTGCGCTCGCCACCGCGCTGCGCGCGCTGATGCAGGATCCCGCAGCGGCTGCACGACTGGGGTACATCGGACGCCGCCATATCGAGGCGCAGTATTCATCGGCCTCCGAAGCTGCCGGCATCGGTAAAATCTACCAGAGCCTCTGGATATAAATCATGTCATCCATAGAGAAACCGACCATCCGACCCGTGATCCTGTGCGGCGGCTCGGGCACGCGCCTGTGGCCCTTGAGCCGCGAAGCCTTGCCCAAGCAATTCGCGCCGCTGGTCGGCGGCAAGAGCCTGCTGCAGGCCACGCTGGAACGCGTTGGCAGCCTCGCGCCCGTGCTGTGCGTGGCCAATCACGAGCACCGCTTCTTCGTGCGCGAGGCGATGCAGCACGCGGGGGTCGACGGCGAGCAGCTGCTGGAGCCTGCAGGACGCAACACGGCAGCGGCGATGGCCTGTGCCGCGCTGATGGCCGCTGAATCGGACTTGCTGCTCTTCCTGCCGGCCGATCATTTCATTCCCGATGCGCAGGCCTTCCTGTCCGCGGTGCGCGCGGGCGTGCCGGCAGCGCTGGACGGCTGCATCGTGACCTTTGGCGTGACGCCGAGTTTTCCAAGCACGGCCTACGGCTACATACAACGCGGCGCGGCACTGGCCGGCGCTCAAGCGTTCGCCGTCGGTCGCTTCGTGGAAAAGCCGAAGGCCGAAGTCGCGCAGCAGTTGCTGCTGAGCGGCGACCATTTCTGGAATGCCGGCATCTTCCTGTGCACAGCCGCTACGCTCCGGGCTGCGCTGGCAGCGCATGCACCCGATATCCTCGCCAGCTGCGAGACCGCCATGGCCAGCGCCGAACGCGACGGCAATTTCATCCGTCCCCACAGCGAGGCCTTCCTCGGCTGCCGCAGCGAATCCATCGATTACGCCGTGATGGAGCATTTCGGGCGGGTCGCGATGGTGCCCTTCGCCGGCACCTGGAGCGATGTCGGCAGCTGGAACGCGGTCGCCGAGCTCACGCCGGCCGATGCGCAGGGCAACCGGGTCACCGGCGACGCGCTGCTGCTCGATGCGAGCGACACCTACGTGAACGCCTCGTCGCGGCCGGTGGTGGCGATAGGCACGAAGGGCTTGCTGATCGTCGATACGCCGGATGCGCTGCTGGTGGTTGCGAAGGAGCGCGCTGAACAGGTGAAGTCAGCCGTCGAACAGCTGAAGGCGCGCGGGTGGCCGCAGGCCGTCACGCACCGCCGGGTCGCGCGTCCCTGGGGCTGGTACGACAGCGTCGACGTCGGCGAGCGCTTCCAGGTCAAGCGCATCGGCGTCAACCCCGGCGCGTCACTGAGCCTGCAGATGCATCATCATCGCGCCGAGCACTGGATCGTGGTCAAGGGAACGGCCGAGGTCACCAACGGCGACAAGGTGTCGCTGGTGGCCGAGAACGAATCGACCTTCATCCCGCTCGGCGTCAGGCACCGGCTGAGGAATCCGGGCAAGACGATGCTGGAGATCATCGAGGTGCAATCGGGAAGTTACCTCGGCGAAGATGATATCGTTCGCTTCGAAGACAGCTACGGCCGCACACCTGCCGGCCAATGATTCCCATGCTCCCCTTGCGCATGAAAGACTGAACAATGAGTAATGAACCCAAAGTTGCGCTGATCACCGGCATCACCGGCCAGGATGGCGCTTACCTCGCCGAATTCCTGTTGAAGAAGGGTTATGTCGTCCACGGCATCAAGCGCCGCACCTCGCTGTTCAACACTGACCGCATCGATCACCTGTACAAGGATCCGCACGTCGACGACCGGCGCTTCATCCTGCATTACGGCGACCTGACGGACAGCACCAATCTGATCCGCATTGTGCAAGCCATACGGCCGGACGAGATTTACAACCTGGCCGCGCAGAGCCATGTAGCGGTCAGCTTCGAGGAACCGGAATACACGGCCAATGCCGACGGCGTCGGCACGCTGCGCTTGCTGGAAGCCATCCGCATCTGCGGGCTGGAGAAAAAGACCCGCTTCTACCAGGCGTCGACCAGCGAGCTGTATGGGCTCGTGCAGGAGATACCGCAGAAGGAAACCACGCCCTTTTATCCGCGCAGCCCGTATGCGGTCGCCAAGCTGTATGCGTACTGGATCACCGTGAACTACCGCGAAGCCTACGGCATGTACGCATGCAATGGCATCCTGTTCAACCACGAAAGCCCGGTGCGCGGCGAGACCTTCGTCACGCGCAAGATCACGCGCGCGCTGGCCCGCATCGCGCTCGGACTGCAGGACTGCCTTTATCTCGGCAACATGTCGGCGCTGCGCGACTGGGGCCATGCGCGCGATTACGTCGAAATGCAGTGGCTGATGCTGCAACAGCAGCAGCCCGAGGACTTCGTGATCGCGACGGGCGTGCAGTACAGCGTTCGGCAATTCGTCGAGGTTGCGGCGAAAGAGCTGGGCATCACGCTCGCGTTCGAGGGCGAAGGCGAACAGGAGATCGCGAAGATCACCGCAATCGGCAACCCGGACCTCAAGTGCAAGGTCGGCGACGTGATCGTCCGCGTCGATCCGCGCTACTTCCGTCCGACCGAGGTGGAGACTCTGCTCGGCGATCCGTCGAAGGCCAAGTCCAGGCTGGGCTGGGAGCCGAAGACCACGTTCAACGAACTGGTCACGGAGATGGTGCAGGCCGACTACGAGTCGGCAAGGCGCGACAGCCTGGTCAAGTCGCACGGCTTCTCCGCGTTCGACTATCACGAGTGACGGAGAGCAGCGTGGGCGACGCCATCAACAAGGAATCGAAGATCTATGTGGCCGGCCACCGCGGCATGGTCGGCAGCGCCATCGTGCGCGTGCTGCAGGCGAAGGGCTACCGGCATATCGTCACGCGTACGCACAGCGAGCTGGACTTGCTGGACCAGCGTGCTGTGCATGACTTCCTCGCCTCGGAGAAGCCGGACTACGTGTTCATCGCCGCCGCCAAGGTCGGCGGCATCCATGCGAACAATACGCAGCGCGCCGACTTCATCTTCCAGAACCTGCAGATCGAAGCCAATCTGATCCATGGCGCGCACGCCGCCGGCATACAGCGCCTGATGTTCCTGGGCAGCAGCTGCATCTATCCGCGCGACTGCCCGCAACCGATCAGGGAAGACTACCTGCTCACCGGCCCGCTGGAACCGACCAACGAGCCTTATGCGATCGCAAAGATTGCTGGCATCAAGCTGTGCGACGCTTATAACCACCAGTACGGTCGGCGCTACGTGAGCGTGATGCCGACCAACCTGTACGGGCTGAATGACAACTACGACCTGAACAACAGCCACGTGCTGCCCGCGCTGATACGCAAGGCGCACGAGGCGAACGTGCGGGGCGACGAAACACTGACAGTCTGGGGCACCGGAACGCCGCGCCGCGAGTTCCTGTATGCCGATGACCTCGCCGACGCCTGCGTCTACCTGATGGAGCGCGACTACGACGGCCCGTTGGTCAACATCGGCTCGGGCGAGGAGTTCACGATCCGGGAACTGGCCGAGATCGTCTGCAGGGTGATCGGTTTCGGCGGCGAGCTCGTGTTCGACACCAGCAAGCCGGATGGCACGCCGAGGAAGTTCCTTGATGTCGGCCGGCTGCACGGCCTAGGCTGGCGCAAGCGCACGACGCTGGAGGACGGGCTGAGGCAATGCCATCAGGATTTCACCGCAAGGTACGCCGCCGCGCCATAAAGTCTTTTCGCCCGGCCCCCTCCGATCCGGACATTCGAACCCCGCAGGCCACGGTCGCCGCAGCAGCGTTCCGTGCTATCGCCGTGGCCTGGTGTCATCCTGGCAGGCAGCCGCAGCTTGCGCGGACGGTGCACCCTGCCGCGCGTCGGGCCGACCGCCCTCAATCTCGCCAGTCAGCGAGCCGGCCCTGTGCCAAAACCCACTTTGCATGAGCAGTTTGTTAAAATTAACGGCTTAAATAATACGCTTCGTTTTATATAGATTAATTTGCCGGCTCCGCAAGCTGATATTTTCACGGGATTCGGATAAACGTGGTCATTTGCCGCACGCATCGCCTCCGCGCAGAAATCGCGCGAATCAGGTAAATGCCTAGATAATCAATCGGAATAATCTGCGAACCGCTCGGCAGCAGAAGCAGTTGCTGTACAGGCGGGGACGCTGCCAGCTTGAACGTTGGCTTGCAATACCCAAGGTATCCAATCACCCAAGGGGAATATCATGAAGACTTTCGTGCTGGCGATTCTTTTCACGTTTGCCGGAAATTGCTATGCCTATGTCGACCCCGGCACCGGCGTATTCCTGGCACAGTCGATAATTGCGCTGGTCGTGTCCGTGCTGTTTTATTTGCGGAATCCGTCGCAATTGATCCGCCTGATCCGCGAAAAATTCCGGAAGAAAAACAGCGATGAATCAAAAAAGGCTGATTGAGTCAGGCGTTCTCGCCCTCTGCATCGCAGGGCTGTACTTTCTCGGTGAAGCCTTCAAGGCCATCGCGCCTGTCCAGTACTATCGCTCCCCGGTCGGGATCAACCAGATCCTGACCTGGTCGTCGCTCAGGTTCCTGCTGCTGGCCGCCGGCCTGTTCTGCGTCGTTCACTTTGGCCTGCCATCGACTCGCCCGCTTGTGCGCCGCCTGTGCTGGAGTGCTGTCGCCAGCTTCGTGCTGCTGTGCTTTGCGTTCGGATTGCTCAACATCGCCGACATCCGGCCCGAATCTTTTTTCAAGGGCGCGAGGGAAGGAAAAATCTACCTGTCGGCCTTTGCAATCCTCTTCATCGTGCTGGCCTTCTTCCGGCAGGCCGACCTTACGCACGCGCGTATCGTCAACTCGTCGAAGGCTGTCGCCGGCGTGTTTGCCCTGTTGTTCGCCTTCAGGATCTACGCGCTGGACATCCCGCTGGTCGCCCCGTACCCCGCGCAGACGGCGAGCGAACTGAAGTTTGCGGATCCGAATGGCATGGCGCAGAAACGCCGGGTCGTGTTCGTTGTTTTTGACGAGTTCGATCCGGTGGTGGCCTTCTCGAAACAGGATGACGCCACCCGCCTGGAAAATTTCCGGCAGCTGATTGACGGCGGGTTTTATGCGCCGAATGCGCTCCCTCCCGCCAAAGCCACGATCGAGTCGATTCCGGCAATGATGCTCGGCAAGGACACGCAGGGCAATGCTTATGACCAGCGTTTCCAGCTTTACGTGAAAACCGGAGCGAACGAAAAGATCGCGTTCAATCAGGAGAATTCGCTGTTCGGGAAATTGCCCGGTGGACCGTCGTCGCTGTCCATCCTGGGTTTCTATCACCCTTACTGCAAGATCTATCAGACGGCGGACTGCGTCTCCTTCCCGCTCTCCAAATTCGCCGTGCCGCATGCGTGGCGCTTCTGGGACCCGCGGCCTGACGGTGAATACATCACCGAGCAGCAACTGGCGCTATTGCCCTCGTTCGCCGGCCTGCAGTCACGGCAGATGGTCTACCTGCACCTGAACATTCCGCACCTTGGCGCCAGCTTTGCGGCCAAGGCATTCCAGCGCCCCGAACCCGCCAACCGCAACGAACGCTACGCGCTGAACCTGGCGCTGAGCGATCAGGTGCTCGGCTCCCTCATGGACTCGCTCAAGCGCTCCACTGCAAAGGATGGCGAGGTCTTGCTGATTGTCTGCTCCGACCACTG
>JACCDH011118245.1_pt1 | contig 13424 bp, 9 predicted proteins | sample 7442481 | NCBI WGS metagenome assembly JACCDH01 (sample SAMN15323433, study PRJNA562643) | freshwater metagenome | isolation source: river surface water | place: USA:Blue River Watershed | collected 2017-08-15
TAGGGATCGAGGATACCGCGAACGGTGCGCTGGACCTGCGCTGTCTTGGGATCGATGAAGGTCAGGGAGTCGGCCGCCGCATTGGCCACGATCACCGACTTCTCGTCGGGGGTCAGGTACAGGTGGTGCGGCTCCTTGCCGGTGGGGATCCGCTGCGTCTCCTGCCAGGTGACGGGATCGATGACGCTGACGTTCGCGTCCAGGGAGTTGAGGACGAAGATGGGGGCCGAGGGGGCGGGTTTGGCGGGCTGGGCCGAGGCGGCCAGGGCCAGTGCGGCCGATGCGAGGCCCAGGGCCCACTTGCGCAGGAAACGGTTCGCGAACAGGGCTTTCAAAGGAGCCTCAAGTGTAGCCCCTCCCCCCGGGCTGCCCCGGGTAACCATCTGTTGAAAAAGGGTCAGGCGCGCAGCGCCTGCAGATCGCTCGCATCCAGCCACCGCCAGTGGCCGGGGGCGAGGTCGGCCGGCAGCGCCAGGCCGCCGATGCGGGAGCGATGCAAGGCCTCGACCCGGTTGCCGACGGCGGCCAGCATGCGCTTGACCTGGTGGTACTTGCCCTCGGTCAGCGTGAGGCGCAGGGCGCACTCGCCGGTGGCCTCGCAGGCCGCGGCGCGCACGGGCTTCGGGTCGTCATCGAGCACCACGCCCTCGAGCAGCCGCTGCACCTGGCGCGCATCGACCGCGTGGCGTGTTGTCACCTCGTAGACCTTGGGCACGTGGTGGCGCGGCGACGCCATGCGGTGGATGAAGGCGCCGTCGTCGGTCAGGAGCAGCAGGCCCGTGGTGTCCTGGTCCAGCCGCCCCACGGCCTGCACGCCCTGCACCGCGCCCTTGGCGGGCCGCTGGCGCAGGGGCGCGGGCAGCAGGGTGTAGATGCTGGGATAGGTGGAGGGCTTCTGCGAGCACTCGGTGCCGGCGGGCTTGTGCAGCATCACGTAGGCCTTGGCCTGGTACACCCAGGGCACGCCCTGCACGGTGTAGGCCAGGTCTTCGGGCTCGAATTCGGCGAGGGCATCGGTGCAGGGCTCGCCGCCCACGGTGACGAAACCTTGCTGGATCAGGCCCGCGCACACACGTCGGGTACCGAATCCTTGGGAGAATAAAAGGTCTTGAAGCTGCACGGCGTGCCGATCCTACAGGCCTGCCCTGCCCCCCGACATTTCAAAGGAGACAGAACATGACCCGACGCCCCTTCCTGCGCCACGCCCTGGCGGCGGCCGCCACCAGCCTGTTCGCGACCTGGGCCGGCGCCCAGGCCTACCCCGCCAAGCCGGTCACCCTGATCGTGCCCAACCCGCCCGGCGGCCTGGTCGATTCCTCGGCGCGCCTGGTGGCCGACCCGCTGGCGAAGATCCTGAACCAGAGCGTGGTGATCGACAACCGGGCGGGCGGCAGCGGCAACGTGGCCTACGGCCATGTGGCGCGTTCGCCCGCCGACGGCTACACGCTGCTGATCTCGTATTCGGCCTACCACGTGGGCAACCCCTCCCTCACGCCCAGGCTGCCCTGGGCGCAGAAGGACTTCGCGCCGGTGGCCCTGATCACCGTGGCCACCAACGTCATCGCGGCGCACCCCTCGGTGCCGGCCAACACGCTGTCCGAGTTCATCGCCTATGTGAAGAAGAACCCGGGCAAGCTCAGTTATGCCTCGCAAGGCAATGGCTCGCTCTCGCACATCGGGACGGAAATGTTCAAGAGCCAGACCGGCACCAGCATGGTCCACATCCCCTACCGCGGATCCGGCCCGGCCATCCAGGACGTGCTCTCGGGGCAGGTGCAGGTGTTCATGACGACGCCGCCCTCGGTGATGCAGCATGTGCAGGCGGGCAAGCTCAAGGGCTATGCGGTCACCGGCAAGACGCGCCCCCCCGGCTTGCCCAATGTGCCGACGACGGCCGAGGCGGGCCTCAAGGGCTTCGAGCTGGAAGCCTGGGTGGCGGTCTTCGCGCCGGCGGGGACACCGGCCGACGTGATCCAGAAACTCACCGCAGGCCTCAAGCAGTCGCTGGAACAGCCCGAGACCAAAACCCGCGCCACCGCGGCAGGCATCGAGCTGCGCTACCTGCCACCCGACGCGCTCGACGCGATGGTCAAGCAGGAGACGGAGTTCTGGGCCAAGACCATCAAGAGCGCGGGCATCACGGCGGATTGAGCGTCGTCCTTTTCAAGCCTCGAGGCGGTGCACCTCGAAAGTCGAGTGCACCACCTCCTCGTGCACCGACACACGCCGGCGCAGATCCTGCGCCGTGAGCCCCGCGTCCCGCGTGACGGCCGTGAGCGCGCAGGCATAGGCGCTGCGGCCCACGCGCCAGACATGCAGGTCGGTCACGCGCGTGAGTCCTCCATCAGACTCCACCGCCTCGCGGATCTCCTGGACCACCGGATGGTCCATTTCGCGATCGAGCAGCACGCGCCCCGTCTCGGCGATCAGACCACGGGCCCACCAGGCCACCAGCACAGACCCCGCGAGGCCCATCACCGGGTCCAGCCAGTCCCACCCGTAGGCCCAGCCCCCGAGCAGGGCGACGATGGCCAGGACCGAGGTGGCCGCATCGGCCAGGACGTGCAGGTAGGCGGACTGCAGGTTCAGGTCGTGGTGGTGCCCGTCATGGCCGACGTGTTCGTGCGGAGCGTGTCCGTGCGCGCCGTGGTGACCCGGCTCCTGTCCACGCCCGTGATGGTGGGCGTGTCCGAGGATGAAGGCGCACACGCCATTGACCACCAGCCCCAGCACCGCAATGGCGGTGGCCTCCGGGTACTGGATGGCCTGTGGCTGCAGCAAGCGCTCCACCGACCCGATCGCCATCAGCGCCGCGATCACCGCCAGGAGCACCGCGCTGGTGTAGCCGGCTAGCACCTCGAGCTTCCAGGAGCCGAAAGCGAAACGCGTGTCGGCTGCGAAGCGGCGGGCCGCCCAGTACGCCAGCACCGAGAGGCCGACAGCGACCGCATGCGACCCCATGTGCCACCCGTCCGCCAGCAAGGCCATCGAGCCGAATCCCAGGCCTGCGGCAATCTCCAGGGACATCATCACGACAGTGATTGCCAGCACCCAGCGCGTACCGCGCTCGGCAGCCTGGCTGCCGGCATCGAAGGTGTGGCTGTGGGTCAGGTGCTCCGGAATCTGCATGGCATCAAGTATTGCACCCGGTCCCCACGGCCTCAGGAGCTCCTGAAATCGAGCTTGTCCTGCAGCGCCTTGGGCCAGGCGTCGCGCTTGATGGCCGCCCCGCGCAGTCGCACCAGGGCCAGCGAGGGCAAGGCACACAGGGTGTCCAGCTCGGTCAGCTCGCCCGAGTCGCGCAGGTCAATCTCCGACAACCGCTCCCAGCCCGCCAGGAAAGCGAGGGAGCCTCGGTAGCCATTCGCCTGCAGGCGCTGCACCTGCTTGCACCCCGTGAGCTCGCGGGCGTGCTGCTCGGTCAGGGTTTGTCCGATGCGAACGGTGTGCAGGCCTGGGACTTCGTGGACCAGCGCGACGCTTGGCAACTTCACGCCCTTGCGGGGCGCGCAGTACAGGTTCAGCGACGCGGCCGGGCTGCCTGCCAGACCTTCCAGCGACCCGCAGTCCTCGAGCTGGAACTCGAGGGTCGCGGCGTGACCGACTCCCTGCAGGGAGACCAGCCGGCTGTAACTCTTGAAGGTCTGGAGCGCAGGCGCCCGCCATTGCGCAAAGTCATGCTCCCCGCCGGACACCTCCAGGGTCTCCAGCGCGGGGAACTCGCCTTGCCAGACATGGCGTTCATGCGGCTTGGGCTTGCCCTCCCGGGTCAGCGAGTAGCCGGTCTTCGGGTCGATCAGCCGGATCTCCAGCGACTTCAGGCCCCGCAGCGGGGCGAAGTCCTGATCCAGGGTGTCGACCTCGAGGTAGAGGTCGTGCAGCCGCGGCAGGCGGGTCAGCGCCGACAGGTCCAAGCGTCCGGTCAACTTCAGATGCAGCGATTCCGCTGCCGCCAGCCCCGACAGGAAGCTCACGTCGGAGAGCGCCTGGAATCCGTTCAGCCGAATCTTGCGATCCCGCAAGCTCCATCCCGGGAACACGCTCAAGGCGGACAGGCCGGACATCGCGGTGAAGTCAGTCAAGGCGTCGCAGTCCGATACGGTGATGATCGCCAGCCGCGACGCGCCCTCGAGCCCGCGCAGGGACTGCAGGGCGGTACAGCGTTCGAGCTTGAGCGATTGCAAGGCGGGCAGCGACTTCATCGTGCCGAGGCTCTCGAGCGTTACGAGCTGGCGCAAGCCCAGGAGCGAGAGGGACGCCAGCGGACCCATCTCGCGCAGGAAGCCCAGGTCGGTGTCGTCGGTGCCTTCCAGGGTGAAGGACTTCAAGGCCTGGAACCGACCGAAGGCAAGCGGCGTCGATGCATTGCCGCGCCCCTGGACGGGGCTGATGCCCAGGTGAATCGATTCGATCGAATTGAGCAACGCCTCGGCCGACGCACACGACGGGGGCGCCTCCATGAGGGCATGCGTCAGCGCCCAGCGCGCCCAGGCGCGGTAAGGCGCGCGGATCTCGCGGAACATCTTTCCCAGGGGCGCGTTATCGCCGGTGTAGAGCGTCGGGCCATGGACACCCTCGAAGACCGCGTCGTAGAGGCTGCCCTCGCCCGCAGCGCGCAAGGCATCCAGCGCCGCGACGACCTCCTGGAAGTCCGTCGACGTCAGCCCCCGCTTGATGTCGGCCAAGCTCGGCCCGCCAGCCGCGACGGCCTGCTTCGACGCGCGCCGGGGCTTGAGGAAATCCGGCACAGGCAATTGGTGCTTCTTGCACACGGCACGCTGCACCGTCCGCACCGCGGCTTCCGTGAGCGACTCGGATCCCTTGAATCCATAGGCCTCGCAGGCCTCATGGCCCACATACAACTGCTCGAGCTGGGGAAGCTCCAGGAGGAATTGCAGGTCCTTCAGGCTGGTAAAGCGCAGGTCCAGGCGCAGGGGCGCAAGGCCCCGCACGACGGACTGCACCCACGTCGGCGTCACCGGGGCGATCGGTCCGTCGAAACAACGCAGACAGGCGCGCGGCAGGCCGTCGAGGGCGCTCGCATCCTGCAGGAAGGTATCGACGGAGACCTCCTTGAGCGCGGTCGCGGTCTCGGCCCCCCGCAAGTCGCGAAGGGACGCGACCTCGCGCACCTCCAGGTCCTCGAGGCCAGCCGGCAGCTGGCCGAGGGCGGTGAAGACCCCCTCGGAGATCTCCAGCGCGCGCAGCGGCGCACCCCACGCAGCTGGCAGGTGCTTCAGGCCCGGGCAGCCGCGTACTTTGGCGCGAACGAGTTCCGGCAGTGCCCCCAGGGCACGGACATCCACCAGCTTCTTGCAATCGAAGACCCGGACCTCCCGGAGGCGGATCAGGCCGGCCAAGCCGTCCAGGTCGGTCAGCGCGGTGCCATCGATCGTCACCTGGGTAATTGCGGCCGCCGAGGCGATGCCCTCGAGGCTGGCCAGCGCCGGCATCTCCTCCAGATGCAGGGAGTCGACGTCCTCGTGCAAGGGCGGCAAGCCGCGCAGCGATTGCAGGGCGGCGCACCCGTTCAGATTGAGAAAGCTGAAGCGAGTCGGCCGCACCGACGGACCGCACAAGCCCTCCAGGGACCCCAGGGCGGCACAGCCCTCCAGCTCGATCACCTCGAGCGCCGTGCTGGCGGACAGCGGCTTCAGGGACGGCACACGGGCACACCCCTTGAGGTTCAACACGCTCAGGGCGCTGGCACCGGCCAGCGCGTCGATCCCGGCGAGCTGCTCGCATCCTTCCAGGTTCAACGCGCCCAGCGTCCCGGCACTCGCCGCGAGACCCGCGATCGATGCGAGCGCGGGGTTCTGGGACAGATCGACCTCGCACAACTGGCCGGAGGCGGACAGGGCATCGACCGACACCAGCCCCAGCCCGTTCAATCGCGCCTCTTGCAGGCTGGGTGCCTGCAAGCCGTCGAGCGACTGCAGGCGGGCCGGCCGGTCCTTGGTGCCGCCATGGGTGATCACGAGCTTGCGCAGAGCCGGCAACGGCCCCCAGCTTCCCAGGTCTGCCCAGTCGGCGCCTGCCGGAAGGGTGAGGGACAGCGTTTCCAGCCCATCGAACCCGCGCAGCGCCGGCAACAGGGGGCAGCTCAGGTCCAGGCGCCGTATGGCGCGCCGAAGGGCCGCCTCCGGCGTGCCATCGGGCGCCAGGGACAGCTCGTGCAACAGCAGCAGGTCCAGCGCCGGCTGGGTGGCCTGCGTCCCGCGAAAGCGGCTGCTGTAAAGCAGCTCGCCGCCCGCCGTCACCTCCACGCCTTCGAGCAGTCCCTCGGCCGGCTGTCCGATCGCGTTCGCCAGTTCCAGGGCCTGCTCCAGGGTCTGCCGGTCACTGGCTTCAGCGACGAGCTTGAGGAGTTTCGCGCCGTCGCCGCGCAAGGGCTTGAGTCGTTCCGTCATGTCAAAGGCCCACCTTCTCCCACCCCTTCTTGATGTTGGCGTCGATCCATTCCTGCGCGATCTTTTGCGCGCTGGCCGCGTCCGGCGCGGGGCGCACGTCGCGATCGAGGGGTTCGGCGCGGCCCGCGCTGTAGTCGGTCCAGTGCACCACGTAAGCAGGGTAGCGGTCCGACGCTTCCGACTTGTTCGTGCGCCACACGAGCAGCTTGCGCACGGCCAGCTGCCCCTTGGTGGCCTTGGCCCAGACCTCGCGGCGGATCACAGTGCTCGCCGGCAAGGCCGCAGGCGCAGCGGACGGCGCTGCAGGCGTCGCCACCAGGTACTCCTGGACCTGCGCGAAACGCACGCCCGTGGCGTCGGGCGCCTTGTCCTCGCGCAGACGCTGCAGGACCGGGTGGATCAAACTGGGGGACGGCATGGACCCCGCCAGCGCCCAGCCGGACTCGCCGAAGGTGGCGGCCTGCGCGCGGGGCGCCTGGCCGTCCGACAGCTCCCCCTGCAGATCGGTCACCGTGAACTCGGCGACGAACTTCGGCTGGACGAACTGGTAGAGCCCCCCGCTGTCACTGGCGCGGCGCACCTGGGAGTCCGCGTGCAGGGGCTGCAGACGCTCGAACCACGCGCGGCGCGACGCCTCGTCGCCCAGGTTGCCGCAGGCGCCTGCGATCACGAAGCGGCCGTCCTCGGCGCGCAAGCCGAGTAACAGCGAACGGCACGCCTGCGGCTGGTCGGCCTTGACCGTGTAGCCGATCACCGCCGCATCCAGGCTGATCTCGGGCTTGACCTTGTAGATGATGCCGCTGGCATGACGCACCACCAGGCCCTCGGCGCCCGCCTGTACCACCTCGGTCTCGAAATGCTGGAAGACCTCCACGCCGGTCTTCAGGGCCTGCGCCTGCACCACCTGCAGGTGGGCCCCGGCGGGCAGGCAGGCAGCAAGGGCCTGCAGCTTCTCGTCGTAGGCCAGGGGCAGGGGCTGCCCCCCCAGCTGCACGCCATCGAAGGCCGCGAAGGCAATGCCATCCGCCGCGTCCGCGCCGTCCTGTGCCAGGGCGGCCGCGAGATCGCCCACCCGCTCGCGGCGGCCGCTCACGCGCGCATGGAGTTCGCCTGCGACGATGCTGTTCTCGGGCAATCCGGCGGCCTGCTTCAGCACCGGCAGGTCCCCCGCCAGCACCCGCCCGGCGGGGTTGGCCAGGAACACCGCGCCGGTTTGCCGCACGAGGAACCAGGTCTCGCCATCGATCTTGCGGGTCACCCACATGGGCGCCGCACTGAGCTCGCCCAGGCGGTCTGGCGGCAGCGCGCGATAGGTCCCGGCGACGCGCCGCTTGTAGGCCTGCAAGGTCTCGAGCAGGGCCGCGTCCGCCAGGCGCGCACCCCGCAGCCCGGCGCCAAAGCGCTCACCGCCGGTGTAGGCAACTTGGCTCATGCTGCACCTCCCGGCTTCGCGGCAGGCCGCTTCAGCTCCATGTCGCTCAGAAGCAGCGTCAGGCGGTACGAGGTGCCCTGCACCTGCCCCTCCAGGAATCCGCGATAGGGGCGGCCGTTGGCCTGGAACACCAGGGGGCCCGTACCCTTCTCGCCCGTCCCGAGCAGCATCACGCTGCGGGAGGCTCCCAGTTCCTGGGCCATGCCATGCAGGAATTCGTAGGTTAGGCCGTCGCTGTGACGCAGCTGCAGACGCCGACGGAAACTGAACTTGCGGACCGCTTCAGCCAGGTCGATGCGCTTGCCCGTCCACCGCACCGGGAGTGCCGACGCGGTGTTGGACTCGGTCTCCTGCGGCGCGCGCCGCTCCCGCTCGGATCCGTCGGGGTTCGTGAGTACCTCGATCAGGTTCGGCTCCACGGTCAGGACCTGGCCGTCGGGGTCGAGGTAGACAGTCTGGGTCTGCTCGATGAACTGACCAACCTGCTCGAGGTCGACCTCGGGGTCACCCTCGACGAGGTGTGTGGCGTAGTCCTGGCCCCAGCGCGCGGACAGCGCCGCATGCGTGCCGGACTCGGTGCAGGTCACATAGCGCCGGAAGGTGATCGCCTCGCCGGGCAAGGACAGCCTGGGTGCGGCAGGCGCCTTCAGGGTGGCCAGGGTCACGAAGGCATCGCGGCCCTTGGCGTTGGCCAGATGGAGGTTGTGGGACATGGCGGCCTTCAGAGCATTTCAAAATCGAGATCGTCGGCTGCGTCGGCAGCCTCCACGGGCGGGGCGAAGCGCGCCCCCTCCTCCACCCAGCCAGCTTGCGCCGGTTTGCCGACAAGGGCAAAGATCCCCTGGTCATTCGCCAGCAGGAAGGCGCGCTCCACCTCCAGGCTGGCCGCGTAGTTGAAGTCACAGGCATAGATATCGCCCGCCTTCAGCCGCTCCACCAGGGCGCTGGGTGCAGGCTCGGGCTCCAGCAGGTAGACGCTCACGAGCTCCAGATCCAGAACGGCCGCTGGATCGACCGGGCCCTCCAGAGCCTGAGGCACCCCCAGCGTCGAGGGCTGGGACGCCACCACGCCCCCCTGGGCGTCGATGCCCACCAGGCTGCCCCGAGGAACGTACTGGCCGGCCGCATTGAAATAGCCCTGCCCCGACATCCCCGATGCGATCAGCAGGCTGCCGTCCGCGGTCAGGGTTGCGCGCGTGCAGCTACGGCCCTGGGCGTCCGTCGGGACGCGCTTGCGGGTTCCATACAGGTCACCCCGCTCGACCTCGCTCACGCCAAAGCTGAAGGTCTCGTTGCCCAGCGTCACCACCAAGGGCTTGGCCATGCTGCTTCCTTTTCTTTTAAAAACTTTCCGACCATTTCCCTTGGGTATTTATGCTTATTTTGATCAATATAATTATTTCATCACACAGGCTTAAACGCCTATTCCCTGCCGAATCCGCAGACTATTTCCCAGCGAAAGAGCGTCCCCGATGTCCGACTCGTACACCACTTACGGCGCGCAGCTTGACAGCGAGTCCGTGACACGCGTTCTTGAACATATCTTTCGCACCAACCTGGCCAACGAGGAGAAGTCGGCCGCCGCCAGCGCCAATGGCCAGGGCAAGCGCCCCACCCCGATCTGCATCTGGGGCCTGCACGGCATCGGCAAGACGGCGATCGTGAAGTCCTTCGCCGCCGCCAACGGCTGGAAGTTCCGTTACTGCGCGCCGGCGCAGTTCGAGGAAATGGGCGACCTGCACGGCCTGCCTGTGCGCAACGATCCCAACCCCGATGTCCAGGGCGACGAGACCACCGTCTACATGGCGCCCGAGTGGGTGCCGCGAGAAGACGACACCGGGCCTGGCATCCTGCTGCTGGACGACCTGAACCGCGCCGACGACCGGATCCTGCGCGGCACCATGCAGCTGCTTCAGGAGTTCGAGATGTTCTCCTGGAAGCTGCCGCCCAAGTGGCAGATCGTCTGCACCGCCAACCCGGAAGGCGGCGATTACTCCGTGAGCACCATGGACGACGCCATGCTCACGCGGATGCTGCACCTGACCATGGTGTTCGACCTCAAGGCCTGGAGCCGGTGGGCCAGCGCCAGCGGGATCGACCCGCGCGGCATCGCCTTCGTCCTCACCTACCCCGAGGTGATCACCGGCAAGCGCACCACGCCGCGCACGCTCACCCAGTTCTTCGACCAGATCGGCGGCATCGCCGACCTGAAGAAGGACATCGAGCTGGTGCGCGTGCTGGCCGCCAGCTCCCTGGACGACATCACCGCCACCACCTTTCTGGCCTTCGTGAACGACGACCTGGAGCAGTTGATCAACCCGGACGACATCCTGGACGCCAAGGACTTCGCCGCGGTGGGCAAGCGCATCGCCCAGCTGGCCAAGGGCCCGGGCGACGCCAAGCGAGTGGACCGCATCGCCACCATCTGCACCCGCCTGTACCTCGCGCTGGTCGATCCGAAATACTCGCAGCAACCCGCGCACGCCGCCAACCTCACCGCCTTCCTGCTGCACGACGACATCCCGAACGACCTGCGATTCAGCCTGCACCGGGACCTGGTCGCTGCAGGAGGCGAGCTGCCGGCGATGCTGCGCTCGCCCGAGCTGGCCAAACGGGTGCTCGGAGGCCTCTGATGGCCAAGGCTGCGGCGGCCAAGGCGCCGCCCGTCAAGCCCTCGGCCAGCGTCGCCGACGAGGTGAGCCGGGGCATCGTGGCCTTGCTCCTGAAGGAGCCGTTCTACGGCCACCTGCTCAGTGGCGTGGTACGCCGTATCGACGACAAGATTCCCACGGCGGCCGTGTCCCTCACGCCGGGCGGCCTGCACCTGATCGTCAACCCGGAGTTCTTCATGAAGGAACTCAAGAAGGACGAACGGGTTGCGGTCATCAAGCACGAAGCCCTGCACCTGCTGTTTCGCCACCTGTACCGCCCCCTGATCCAGCACGGCGACCCGAAGTTATTCAATATCGCGGCCGACCTGGTGGTGAACCAGCATGTCGCGCCCTGGCCTCTGCCCGCCATGGCGGTCACGCTGCGCCAATTCCCCGACATGGGCCTGGAGGCCAACCAGACCCTCGAGTGGTACTACGACAAATTCAAGACACTCAAGCAGGCGATGGATGCCGGGAAAGAAACCGGCGCCCCGAAAAGCGAGGAAGCGCTCCAGCGCGCACTGGGCGAACCGCAACAAGGGGACCACAGCTTCTGGTATGCCGGAGGCGGCGAGGGCTTCGGCGACGCCGGGCCGGAAAGCTCGGGGGGCCCGCCACTGACCGAAGGCCTGCGGCAAGCCCTGGAGGCCGACCTGGAGCGGCACCTGCTGCGGGCCCGGGACCATGCGGCGTCCAAGGGCTGGGGCCTGCTGCCGGCCGAGATCCGTACGGAGATGGAAGCGATCGCGCAGCGGCGCAAGCCCCAGCTGGATTGGAAGCGGACCCTGCGCCTGTTTGCCAGCAGCGGCTACCGCACCGAGGTGGTTCCGACCCACCGCCGGATGTCCAAGCGCTTTGGCACCTTCCCAGGCATCCGGATCCGGCGCAAGCAGCGGCTGGCGGTGGTCATCGACACCTCCGGCTCGATCTCCGAGGCGGTGCTCGAAGTGTTCTTCCGCGAGATCCATGGCATCTGGAAGAACGACGCCGAGGTGATCGTCGTCGAGTGCGATGCCGCCGTCCAACGCACCTACCGGTACAAGGGCGAGGCACCGCGCGCCGTCCAGGGCGGCGGCGGGACCCGCTTTGATCCGGCGCTGGACTGGGTACGCGAACCGCGCAACGGGCCCTTCGATGCCTGCATTTACCTCACCGACGGCTGCGCCAGCGAGCCCGAGACCCGCCCCCGCTGCCCCTTGCTCTGGGTGGTCACGGCCGATGGCAGCGTCGGCGACCACCTGAAGTTCGGGCGCGTCATCCAGCTTCCTGGATCCTGACCCGCCGCCCTTTTCCATTCCTTTTTCGTTCCTTTTCATCTGCAGGACGTTTTCATGACCGAATCCGCTGCCCGCCTCAAGCCCCTGAAGGGAGAAGCCTCCCGCATCTTCAAGTTGTGCCAGGAGAAGGACCGCAAGACGGCCCTCCAGGGCCTGGAGCTGGCCGCTGCACTGGGCGCCCCCCTGGAGGGTGTGCTCGAGGGCGTGACGGTCGATGACGCGGGCCAGGTCGTTCGCAGCAAGCGCTTCGTCGGTAACGACAAGACCCAGCCGGTGCTCGACGCCCTGCTGCTGCAGCAACTGGGCATGGCCGCCAAGGGCACCCCGGAAGCCCGCGTGCGCGACGCGACCACGAACCTCCAGTGCAAGGTCTGCCTCTTTCCGGACCTGTCGGCATTCGCCGGACTGACGCAGGCCCGCATCGCGCTGGATGCGGAGTTCGCGCATACCGACGCGTCGTCGCTGGGCACGATGGCCCGTCTGCAGTCCCTGACGCTCACCACCAACCTGTTCTACGGACAGGCCCGCGCGACACTTCCGAGCCTGAAAGGCCTGGACGCCCCTGCATTGGAAACGTTGGATGCTTCCGGCCTGGACATCACCGACATCTCGGGCCTGGCCGCCTGCAAGCGCCTGCGACGGGTCGACCTGCGGGGCAACTCTCAGCTGACCTCGATCGCCGCCCTCGAAGCCAGCGAGGGCACCCTGGAGTGGCTGGACATCGCCTACTGCAAGTCGATCGCCTCCCTGGCGCCTCTGCGCGAGGCCACCCACCTGCGCTGGCTGGACATGGCAGGACTCGAGCAGATCAAAAGCCTCTCGGACCTTCAAAAGCTCAAACGCCTGAAGGCCGTGGACTTCTCGGGGTGCAAGGCGCTCACCTCGCTGGAGGGTTTGCCTCTCGCGCAGATGAACGACTCCTGGGTCGAGGAAGGAAAGGAGCCGAGCACCTACCTGGCCCTCAACGACCTGCAAGCCCTGCGCTCGCTCGAGGGAATGCCGACCTTGGCACCGCACTTCACGGACCTCTTGATCAACCGGGCGCACGCCCTCACCGACCTGGAGGGCCTCGCGGCCATCGCAAGCTCGATCGAGGAACTGCAGCTGGACCAGGTTGGCATCTCCGACCTGTCTGCCCTCGGCGCGATGAAGGGCCTGCGGGTCCTGAAGATCAACAAATGCCCGAACCTGGTGGACGCATCGGCCCTGGGCCAGCTCGAGCACCTGACCTCGGTGAAGATCACCGCCTGCCCCCAGCTCGAAAGGCTGCCGTCCGAGTGGAAATCGGCGGTGCGCACCCTGGTCCTCACAGGGTGCAAGGCGCTCCAGCCAATCAAGGCGCTGCCGCCCGGGATCGACACCAAGACCATCGAGATCGACGACCGCAAGCTGCTGCCGCGGGCCAAGCCCACGAAGGCGTTGAAGTCTGATGTGGGCGCGGTGTGGAAGCTGCTGTCGTCGCGCGACATCCCGAACATCCTCACGGGCCTGGAGCTCTCGATCGCCCTGGGCGAGCAGTTCGACACGCTGGTCGAGGGCGTCACCGTCAAGAACGGCACCCTAGTGCGAGGCAAGCGCTTCACCGGCACCGGACCCGCGCAGCCCTATCTGGACCTGGCGCTGTTCGGGCTGATGTGCCGCGCCCAGCCCGCAA
>JACCDH010645925.1_pt1 | contig 13423 bp, 14 predicted proteins | sample 7442481 | NCBI WGS metagenome assembly JACCDH01 (sample SAMN15323433, study PRJNA562643) | freshwater metagenome | isolation source: river surface water | place: USA:Blue River Watershed | collected 2017-08-15
ATATATACATCAAAATTTATATATTGATTTATTTTTTGTAAAAAAGGTATTGAAAATACATTAGTTTCCTTATTTATTATCGGGATCTTCTCCGAAAATTGATAAACATCTCTAAAACCATATTTATCTTCATAATCATCTCGAGTTTTTTTCATGTATTTATCTGAATAATCAAAAAATTCCTCGTGCTTCCAATCATCACCTTTATCAACACTCTCTATCCTAAATGTAAAGTAATATTCTTTGAATGAACAGAAAGTCTCCATTTTTTCCTAATATAATGTATAATTGTTGTTTTTTAAAAGAAGTTTTAAATCATTTTTTTATTTATTTACGTTATCTATTTTTTACATATACGTAAAAAATATGTATATTATTATCTTCTTTATTATAGTAAATGAGTAAATTTAATAAGATTACTGAACAGAATTTCAATGATTATATCAAATATATTATTCAAAAATATAATTATTCTGATGCTATTGAACAAATTTCAAATATTAAATATCCGAATACTGATATTCCTATAGGTAAGTATGCTGGTATGTACTATGAAACTTACAAGAAATATACAATTGATGTCGATATTAATAATTTTGATAAAAATGCCTATAAAAAGAATAAAGACCTCTTTGATAAAACATACTAAATAGATGTTTTATCTTATTCAATAAAATATTTTATTTATCACCTAAATTCTTTGTAATACTTCTTCTTCCATACCAGGCTCATAATTATAAATAACACAATATCTCTTCGAAGAATTGCCTACTTTTTTTATTACTAAAGCATTTCGATGACCAGGATGTAATTCTCTTTCCTTTTCATCCCAACCTTCCATCTTAATAATAAAGACCTCTCCTACTTGTTTCATCTTTCTTATGCCGCTAAAAACTGTCACCTTGTTTGACATGTACATCTGTCGGTTGGTGTCTCCTTTTTCATAAAAATAAGCATTTTCTAAAAATTTCCATTCGGCACCCCAACTATCTCTTTCTCTTCTTGTGACAGGTATTTCATTTAATTTTTTAAGATTTTCAAAAGTATTTAACATAATAACTTGTGTAGCAGGTTCAGGTACTGGTACTGGTCTTCTAAAACCAAAATCTCCTATTAATTTTGTACCATCTTCTGAAATGGTAAAAAAACTAATATTAGCAGAACTACCTTGACCATTAAAGCGTATCATGTCTCCAGTTATTGTAACACTTGTTATGGGTGTATGTTCTGTTTCTTCCCCATTCGAACCAATATATAATAAAGTCATTGGATTTTTTACGTAATCTCTAGTTCTTAACTCCGTAATTTGTTCATTATTTAATGCACCTCCTTTCATTTTTCTTCTCTTCATCTTTTTCTTTATTAAATTTTTCTTTTTCAAGGCTCTTATCAATTCACTCTTATTCATTTTACTTCTTCCTTCAATCTTCTTTCGTGACGCCATCTTTCTTAACTCTTCCACAGTTTTATCCTTCAATTCAACCATTTTTACTATACTATTTATTTAGATTTTTTTTTAATATTAATATACTATAAATCTCTTTTATAGTATTCAATTTATAAAATAAACAACTTTATTTATGATATTAAACAAAGTCGGTATGTAAACACCATTTTTCATAACGAGATGGTGACCATGATTTCGCCATTAACTCATTCCGTATAATATTCATTCTTCTCCTCAAAAAATCATAATCTAACTCAAATATCGATGGATTTCCTGAAAATGTTCTCCAATAAATATTATCCTGATTCTTTTTTAATAAATCCATAGCATTCACATTTGAAGATAAAGAATCCCAATCAATGCTTTCTGGATGTTTTTCTTCTATTTTTTCTATTATTTTCATCGCTGACGGATTAGAATATAAAAAATCTATGCGACACTCCTTTAATTTATCCGGATTTTTTTCTAATAAATCCATTCCTAATGGATTTATAGCTAACTCAAACCAATCAATTTTTTCTAGATTCTTTTCCAAAATATGAATAGCTGATGAATTTTTACTTAAACCACTCCATCTTATTTTATCAGGATATCTTTCCAAAATGGATATTGCTGATGGATTATAAGATAAATAATACCAATCACATAAACGCATTTTATCCATCATTCTTTTTAATTTTTCTTCTGATAATAATAAATTATCAAAAATACGTTTCGCACCATGGTTTAAACACATCATTTCCAAATTTATCTTATTTTCATTCTTTTCTAAAAGATCAATTGCTGATGGATTTCTCGATAAAATATTCCACATTATCTTATTCGGATACTCTTCTAAAAGTTTTACAGCTGATGCATTTAAATTTAAACTAACACAAAATGAACGAGAACTTGTTGAAAAACACTTATTCTTCCATGTATGTATATAAAAATTATATAAATATGTTATTAACATAATATCAATCAAATATGTTTCGATATTTGTAAAAAAATTTAAAAATATTATTATAAATCCTACATACATCATTATCGAATTTTTTTTATTTTCATATTCTATTCTCTTTTTTAATAATGTTATAGCTGATCTATTTTTTCCTAATTCATTCCAAACTATTTTATCTTGATTCTTCTCCAATAAATATATGGCTGATTCATTTTTCGATAATGATTCCCAATTTATTTTATTTTTATTTTGTTCTAACAAATATAATGCTCTTGGATTACATGATAAATATTCCCTATATAATTTACTCTCATCTATCCAATCTCTCAACTTCCATCGATGCTCAAAATTCATTAAATCTTTCATTTTTCTATCCCTTTTTTATAAAATTTTTTTATATTAATTTCATTCTTTAATATAAGGCACACACCATTCTTCAAAACGAGATGGATGCCATGTTTTTTCCATTAATTCTTTTCGAATGATGTTCATTCTACTCCTTAAAAATTCATAATCTAACTTAAATATTTCTGTATTATAACCAAGAAAATTCAAAAAAATTTTATCTTTATTTTTTTCTAATAAATAAATTGCTGATGGATTAGAGGTTAGGCTTGTCCAACAAATTTTATCAAGATTTTTTTCTAACAAATGGATCGCAGATGGGTTTGAAGATAACCAATTCCAATCAATTTTATCTTTATTTTGTTCTAATAAATGGATTGCAGATGGATTCTTTGATAAAAATTTCCAATTTATTTTGTCTGGATTTTGTTCTAACATATGGATCGCTGATGGATTTTCAGATAAATATGACCAATTTATTTTTTTGGGATATTTTTTCAATGTATTCTCTAATAAATGAATTGCTGATGGATTGGAAGATAAATAATTCCAATCTATATAATCAATACATTTTCCAAAAATTTTTTTTCCAAAATTTTGATTATCATCTAAATATTCCTGTATTAAAGACATTATTTTTGGATTAGTATTATGAGATAAAGAAAGAAAAACAATTCGGCCTCTGTTTTTTTCCAATAAATGAATTGCATTTGGATTTTTAGATAACAAATTCCAACAAATTTTATCTGGATTTTGTTCTAATAAATGAATAGCTAATGGATTTAAAGATAACATATTCCAAACGATTTTATCAGGATTTTTTTCTAAATAACAAATGGCTGATGGATTTGATGATAATGCACCAAAATTTAATTTAGTTTCATCAATCCAATCTAATAGTTCACAACTCCATCGATGTTCAAAATTATAAAGATCTTTCATTTTTCCTATCTTTTTTATATAAAATTTCTTTATATTCATAAAATCCTTCAGATTTTAAGCGCTATGCTCTTTTAGAGCCATGCAATTTATTATACTACACATGGTAAACACCATTCTTCTACACGAGATGGATGCCACGCTCTTGCTAATAATTCCTCTCGAATAATATTCATTCTTCTCTTCAAAAAATCATAATCTAATTCAAATATATATGGATTTAAAGACAATAAACTCCAATTAATATCGTCTTTTTTTTCTTTTAACAATTCCATCGCCCATTCTGATTTATTTGAACATAATAATCCATAATTAATACGATTTACATTTTGTGTTAATAAAATTTTTGCTCTTTCAGATGGATTTTTTGATAAGCATTCCCACCTTATTTTTTCCTTATTTTGTTCTAATAAATGAATTGCTAATAGATTTGATGATAAATTACACCAATCTATTTTATCTTGATTCTGTTCCAATAAATGAACAGCCCATTCTGACTGATTTTGTGATAAATAATTCCAATTTATTTTATCAACATTTTGTTCTAGTAAATGAATTGATGATGGATTTGAAGATAAAAAAGGCCAATAAATACTATTTTGATTCTCTTCTAATAAATGTATAGCTGAACAATTCAAAGACATATGACACCAATCAATTTTGTCTATGTTTTGTTCCAATAAATCCTTACCTGATGGATTAAAAGACATACTTAACCAATCAATTTTATCCTGATTTTTTTTTAATAAATCAATCGCCCATTTTGATGGGTTTGATGATAATTGATTAAAATGAATTTTATGTTGATTTTTTTCCAATAAATGAATGGCTGATAGATTTGAAGACAACTGTCCCCAATAAATTTTATCCTGATTCAGTTCCAATAAATATATTGCATTCGGATTATTAGATAAAAAATCCCAACACAATTTACTCTCATCTATCCAATCTCTCAATTTCCAACGATGCTCAAAATTCAATAAATCTTTCATTTCCATTTTTTTATATTAAACTCATTCTGTTAAATATAATAACTTAAAAAAATCATTTTTTTATAATAGTCTTTACGTTATAGACACCATTTCTCAAAACGACTTGGATGCCATGATTTGGCAATCAATTCTTCTCGAATCAAATTCATTCTTTGATGAAAGAAATCATAATCCAATTCAAAAATAGCTGGATTCCCTGATAATTCAGACCAATCAATTTTATCTTGATTTTGTTCTAACAAATAAATAGCTGATGGATTTGCAGATAAATTTTTCCAACGAATCTTCTCTGGGTTTTTTTCTAAAAGAGGAATGGCTGATGGATTTTCTGATAATTCACCCCAATGAATATTTTCAAGATTCTTTTCTAAAAGATGAATCGCAGATGGATTTACAGATAAAAGACGCCAATCAATCTTCTCTGGATTTTGTTCTAAAAGAGGAATCGCAGATCGATTCAAAGACAACACACACCAATGAATCTTCTCAGGATTCTCTTCTAAAAGATGAATTGCTGATGGATTTAAAGATAACCATTTCCAATGAATCTTATCAGGATTCTTCTCTAAAAGAGAAATCGCAGATGGATTTTCAGATAATTCATCCCAATCAACATTCTCAAGATTCTTCTCTAAAAAATGAATTACTGATGGATTTGCAGACAAAAATTTCCAATCAATCTTATCAGGATTCTTTTTTAAAAGATAAATTGCTGAATGATTTCTACATAAATAAATCCAATCAATCTTATCTGGATTCTGTTCCAATAAATACATAGCAGACGGATTGAAAGATAAATTAAACCAATATAATCGATTCTCATCAATCCAGTCCCTCAACTTCCATCTATGCTCAATATTCATTAAATCTTTCATCTTCTTTTCGTTTTTCTTCATTTTTTTTTTATATTTAACTCATTTTGTTAAATATAATAACTTAAAATAATCATTTTTTATAATTATTGTTCACGTTTATAGACACCATTCTTCATAACGACTAGGATGCCATGTTTTTTCCATCAATTCTTTTCGAATCAAATTCATTCTTTGATGGAAAAAATCATAATCCAATTCAAATATTGATGGATTCTTTGATAAATAATCCCAATAAATCTTTTATTTTTTTTGTTCTATCAAATGAATTGCTAATGAATTTGATGATAAATTTAAATAATCTATTTTATCTTTATTTCGTTCCAAAAGATGAATTGCTGATGGATGAAAAGATAAATTCATCCAATTGATTTTATCTAAATTTTGTTCCAAAAGATGAATAGCTGATGGATTGCATGATAAAAAAGACCAATTAATTTTATCTTGATTCTGTTCCAAAAGACAAATAGCAGATGGATTAAAAGATAACATTTCCCAACTGATTTTGTCTTGATTGTGTTCTAAGAAATCAACTGCCCATTTTAATTGATTTTTAGATAAACTATGCCAATCAATTTTGTCTTGATTCTGTTCTAACAAATAAATAGCTGATGGATTTTCTGATAACCACATCCAATCAATTTTACCCATATTCTGTTCCAAAAGATGAATTGCTGACGGATTTAAAGATAACCATTTCCAATTAATTTTTTCAAAATTTTGTTTAACTATATAGATTCCAGATGGATTTTTACAAAAAGAATCCCATTTTATTTTTTCAGAATTTGTTTCTAATAAATACATAGCATTCGGGTTTAGTGATAAACCACTCCAACACAATTTACTCTCATCTATCCAATCTCTCAACTTCCATCGATGTTCAAAATTCATCAAATCTTTCATCTTTCTTCATTTTTAATATTTAACTCATTCCGTTAAATACAATTACTTTTTATAATCATTTTTTTATAAATATTGTTTACGTTATGATGTTTAGAGACACCATTCTTCATAACGACTAGGATGCCATGTTCGGGCTATTAATTCCTCTCGAATCAAATTCATTCTTTGATGGAAAAAATCATAATCCAATTCAAAAATAGATGGATTTAATGATAAAGCACACCAATCTATCTTGTCTTGATTTTCTTTTAACAAATGAATTGCCCATTCTGATGGATTCCTAGATAAATTATGCCAACAAATTTTGTCCATGTTTTGTTGTAAAATATGAATACCGGATGGATTACTTGATAAATCATACCAATTTATCTTATCTATATTTTGTTCCAAAAGGTAAATAGCTTTAGGATTTGGATTCAGTGATAACCATTTCCAATTAATTTTATCTTGATTTTGTTCCAACAAATACACAGCTGATGGATTACAAGATAGTGCTGTCCAATCAATTTTATCCATATTTTGTTCCAAAATATGCATAGCTGATGGATTCCAAGATAAACCAAACCAATTAATTTCACAGACCTCCCCAGCTATGCTGGCGTCTAGATGATTCTCTAATAAATAAATTGCTTCTTTTGATGGATTGGAAGATAAACCGTTCCAATCAATTTTGCATATCTCACCCGTAGGGTGAGTGGCATGTAGCCCTTGGCTACTAGCGCTAGGCCCTTCGGGCCATGCATTGCCAGCTTTGCTGGCGTCAATATTTTTTTTTAATAAACCGATAGCAAAGGGATTTGCAGACAACCAATCCCAACGAATTTTTGTGTGATTTTGACTTAAAAGATTAACAGCCCATTCTGATTTATTCCCATACATATAAACCAAATTAATTTTGTCCAAATTTTTTTCTACCAAATACATAGCATTCGGATTCTGTGATAAATTATTCCAGTCAAAATTACTTTTATCTATCCAATCCAACAACTTCCATCTATGTTCAAAATTCATCAAATCTTTCATCTTTCTCCATTTTTATATTTAACTCATTCCGTTAAATATAACTATTTAAAATAATCATTTTTTTATAATTTACGTTCATTCTTTTTATCATAACGTTAATATATAAAAAAAATGATTATAATTTTATGATAATCATTTTTAACCATTTATAATATAACATTAAAAAGATGGCTATGTCTCAACAACAAGAAGAATTTGTTTACCTGGATTGTAGTAAAATTCATGAAAGTTATCATTATTTTAGTGTTAAAGTAGAAAAGAGTGTTATCTCTGATTATTTAAGTGCTATGCAAGATCTTTCTAGAGATTATGTCACTAAGATTCTTCGTATTTCTCATGGAGAAGCTACTAAATATCCTCATGAAGTATTAGATCAAATGTTTAAACAAATTGATCATGAAAAAATAAAAAAATGGACAGATTCTGTTGTATACTATTTTTGTGCAGTACATTTTTTATCTGGACAACCTATTCCAATTATTGCTAGAGAATAATACTACTTCTCAAATTTTATAAAAATAGATGATGACTTTACCACTTCATTAAAATGGTGAACACCATTCCTCATATCGTGATGGATTCCATGATTTACCCATTAATTCTCCTCTAATTATATTCATTCTTCCATGATAAAAACCATAATCTACTTCAAATATAGATGGATTACATGATAAATTATCCCAATGAATCTTATTTTGATTCTCTTTTAATAAATGAATGGCTGATGGATTTAAACTAAGTCTTTTCCAATCTATCTTATCTTGATTTGTTTCCAACAAATGAATAGCTGACGGATTTTCAGACAACAACGGCCAAACTATCATAAAAAAGTTTTTTTCCAATAAATGAATACATGATGGATTTAATGATAAATAATACCAATCTATCTTATCTTGATTCTCTTCTATCAAACGAACGGCGAATGGATTTAAAGTTAATTTTTTCCAATCAATCAAATGTTGATTTTGTTCCAACAAATGCATAGCTGATGGATTACTAGATAGTGCTGTCCAATCAATCTTATCCATATTTTGTTCTAATAGATGAATCGCCGATGGGTTGGATGATAATACTTTCCAATTTACTTTACTTATATTATCTTCCAATAACTTAATTGCCCATTGAGATGTATTTGAAGATAAACATGACCAATCTATAAACCTTGGAAACTTTTTTAGAAGACGAATTCCAAAGGGATTCTCTGATAAATTTTCCCAATTTATGTCATAACAATCATAATTCTTTTCTAATATATCACTCGCCGAAGGGTTTCTTGATAAAAATTCCCATTCTTCTCTCGATATTTCATTTTTATGCTTAAATAAAACCCCTGCTTTGGGATTTGACGATAATCCTTCATAACTCAATTTATTCGGGTCGATCCAATCTAACAATTTCCAACGATAATCATAATTCAAATAATACTCCATTCTTGTTGTTTTATTTTCATTATACAATTTAAATAATCAGATTTATTTAAATCATTTTTTATAAAGATTCACGTTCCTAGATATACATGCTATTATCAATTCATAAACACCATTCTTCATAACGAGACGGATGCCATGTTCTCGCTAATAACTCATCTCGAATAATATTCATTCTCTTTTTTAAGAAGTCATAATCTAGTACAAATATCGACGGATTGGTTGATAATCCCTGCCAATCTATTTTTTTTTGATTCTTTTCTAAAATATGTATCGCTGATGGATTTGAAGATAGACTAGACCATTTTATTTTATCTAAGTTCTTTTCCAAAATCTGAATTGCTGATAGATTTGAAGATAAACCAATCCAATTTATCTTATCCAAATTCTTTTCCAAAAGGTGGATTGCTGACTTATTTGTCGATAACATATCCCAATCTATTTCATCTATGTTCTTTTCTAATAAATCAATTGCTGATGGATTATTACTTAAAAAATACCAAGCTATCTTTTCTGGATTTTGTTCTAAAATAGGTATGGCTGATGGGTTTTGAGATAATGATGGCCAATTAACTTTATCTAAATTTTTCGATAACAAATCTATCGCTGAAGTGTTTTTTGATAAAAAATCCCAATCTACTAAATGTATGTTCTTTTCTATCAAATCCATCGCTGATTTATTACCTGATAAATGTTTCCAATGAATATGTCGAGGATTTTTTTTCAATAAATGAATCGCTGCTGAATTACAAGATAAATAATTCCAATTTATCTTATCTTGATTTTTTTCCAATATATGAATTGCCCATGGATTTAATGATAATTGGGACCATTCAATCAGGTCTTTGTTCTCCTCTAATAAATCTATCGCTGACGGATTATTCGATAATTTCATCCGTACACAATACGCTATTTTTTTATCCAACATGGATCCAAAGTTTTTTTTCAAAAATTTACTAATATATGGACTCTTATTACTCAATATACTGAGACAACATAACTTTTCTTTATCTATCCAATCTCTCAATTTCCAACAATTATCTGAATTCATATAATAATCCATTTTTGTTCGTTTATTTTCATGATCCAATTTAAATAATCAGATTTATTTAAATCATTTTTTATAAAAATTCACGTTCGTCTATATTTAGTGTGACGTAAATTATTTAATCATCTTCAAGTTTTTCAACTTCTTTTTATCCGTTATTCCACCGACCCATTGTCGTCTCTTTCCATCCCATTTACCATCAAAATATTCTCTCCAATCTTCTATCTTCCAACCTTTCGGAAAGTTATCTATCGATGTATATTGCTGATCCACTAATGTATAAAAATGTTTATCTGTAATCAATATTGGGTCCGGATTGTCACTACCCACTATCAATGATGAGAATTTTACAAACTTCTCTTTCGGGTCCGTTTTAAATTCAAATATCTCTGGTGATATACATACATACTTACCACCACCCATATCCAATAATATTGAATTACCTATCGCGTTTTTTGAATATGGATAATCAACACCCATTGATTTATCCTTCCCTAGATATATCTTCTTTGCCTTCAATCTTGTCACTAATATATCATATGGTAATTTATCATACTTTTCATAGTCACCATGTTTCCTTCCATCATATTTCTCTCGTTTATAGATGGATACATTTTTACCATCAATGATGACTTCATAGGGTAAACTTCCATTATGTATTATATGATATTTTTTACCTTTTTTATGATTCATTATCACCCATCTTTTCGACTTGCTTGAAGTCTCTTTGACTATCCACATATTACCATCTCTACCCTTCATTTTTGTACCTATCTTCTCACTGTGAGCACAATATCCTAAACCCTTGGGTGAAGGTTCGTCTCCTTTATAACTTGATTTTGGATCTTTCTTACATATCGGCATTATTTATTATACTATTTATAATAAATATTTTTTTAAAATAATTATGGATTACAATTCATCAATGGACAAACACCATTCTTGATAACGAGAAGGATGCCAGGCTTTCGCTATCAACTCTTCTCGAATCAAATTCATTCTTTGATACAAAAAATCATAATCTATTTCAAATATTTCTGGATTCCTTGATAATTGTCTCCAACCTACATTATCAATTTTCTCTATATTTTTTTCCAATAAATGCATTGCTGACCGGTTACTTGATAAATTACGCCAATAGATTTTATCAGGATTTTTCTCTAATAAATGTATTGCTGAAGAATTAGCTGTTAAAATAGGCCATTTTATCTTATCATGGTTAGCTTCTAACAGATGAATTGCTGATGAATTTGAAGATAAACCAACCCAATCTATCTTCTCAAGATTTTTTTCCAATAAATATACGGCAGCTGGATTTAAAGATAAATTATATATTGAAATTGGGGAATTAATTTTGTTTTGATTTTCTTCTAACAAACTGATTGCACCTTTATTTTTTGATAATTCCCTCCAATCTATTTTTTTCATTTTATTATGTTTTTTGAATAAATTTAAACATTCCGGGTTAGGATTATGTACCAATTCTTTCCATTTTATCCAAGAAATATTTTTTTCTAATAATTTTAATGCATTCGGATTACGTGATAATCCCCACCAATCTATTAATTCTTGATTCTTTTCTAATAAATGTATAGCATATTCATTTTCTGATAAAAATTTTTGTGTTACTTCTAGTCTATGTTTTTGGCTCCATATTTCATCTTTATTTTGTGGTTTATATAATTTTAAATTTTCAATATATTTTTTTATTATATTTGGTTCAGGTGTATATTTTGATAATATAGTCCATTCATCACCATCCAATTTATCATAACCATATTTTTCTATATAATATAATGACCTTTCTAAATTAAATAATAACGTTTTTAGATCTAACTTTTCAAATGGTATCCAATCTCGCAATTTCCATCGATGATATCCATTTAAATAATCTTTTTTTAATTCCATTTTTTTATAATATTTATTAAATGAATTTTTTTATATTCATTTTAATTTACACACATCATCATACGAAGCACAGCGGGTTCATGAATCTTCTCAATATTTAATCAATAAATATCTTTTTTACTTTTTATAAAAATGAATGATTTGTTTTCTAATCATTTTTGATCTTTAAAATATCTATTCTTCCACAGTAAAAATCATGAATAATTACAAATCCTTTACTAAACATACTATCCCTTATTGACATACTATTCCTTATTGACCATAATGAGTCATATTTGAAGTTATTTTTTTTATATCGATAAGTATTATCTTCTTTATTGTAAAAAACTGTTCCGACAAATTTTTTTTTTTCGGTATCTACATCAATAATTTCACCAGTCATGAAATTAATTTTTAAATGAATCTTGTCTTCATCAAAGTATAGTAATCCAATATGTTTGTCATCAATAAAAAATGCACTTTCATTTGTCTTGATTTTTATTATATTAATAATTAAAGACGTATCTGCATCAACAATATATAATTTCTTACAATTTTCATAATGAGATAAACTATTAAATAAAAGATATTTATCATTTTTTATTGGAAAACACCAATCAAAACAATAATTACTTTTAATAATTTCATCTGTAATTTCATCAGTTATTTCTGTTTTATCATCCTTATTCTTAATAATCAAATATATATATTTGCCACGATTAAAAGTATAAACAGTTGTATTATTATATGAATTTCCACTGCATAATCTTTCATCTTCTATATATGAACCATCTGGATAAACATGAAAAACATTTTCTGGTAATTTTGTTGAAATCCATGAATTTTTATTTTCATCTAAAGTACATAAATAATTATGTTTTTCTTTTGAATCTCGCACAGATACACTATATACAAACGAATCTTCTGAAACACAAGTAATTGTTGTTTGCGTTATTTCCATTTTTTTTGATTCTCCACATATATCTTTAAATTCTATTCTATGAACGATTTCAAGATCATAAACTTCATTCTCTTCTATACATTTTGGTATAGATTTTATCGTATTAACTAGGAATCTATAATCAGGTTCTAAATCAACTTCTGAATTTACTATTTCTACTTTGTCATTTTTATTTCTCTTTTCTGTTCCTTCTCTATTGAAAAAATAAATATCATATTTATTTTTTTCCAATTCTAGTTTTTCTTTTACTTTCTCTCCTAATATTTCAAATGTTTCATCAATTCCTATATTAAAAGTATGTAAACCTCCTGTCATATCACATAATGTGACTATTCTTTCACTATTCATGTCTTCAATACAATTTGACATTGACATTTTCAGTTTTTTGTTTTCAATTTTTAAAATAATAATTTAATATATTTATATATTAAATTAATTCATTTTTTTTAAACAGATTATATGAAGACGTATATAATAAAAATTATTTACGTTCTTATCATATTTGATTCTTACAATATATATCATCGTAGAATCATAAGCAATAATTAATTCTTTGTTTAACATTTCACTACATATATTATTAAATATTTTACCATATTGAAAATTTTGTTTTTCTAGATTATGATGAATACTTCC
>JACCDH010639230.1_pt1 | contig 13421 bp, 11 predicted proteins | sample 7442481 | NCBI WGS metagenome assembly JACCDH01 (sample SAMN15323433, study PRJNA562643) | freshwater metagenome | isolation source: river surface water | place: USA:Blue River Watershed | collected 2017-08-15
ATGCATGGTGCTAGCAGAGCTATGGATGATTTGTTGGCGCGCCCAGATCGACCTACAGCAATCTTTGCGCAATCTGATGAAATGGCACTTGGAGCACTACAGGCAATTCGTAGAAATGGCCTAAAGGTGCCGGATGACATCTCAATAATTGGTTTTGATGGCCATGAAATGGCGGAGTTTTCAGATTTAACAACCATCGAACAACCAGTTCAGTTGATGGGTGAAATGGCGGCTTGGTCGATTATGGAGCGGTTGAAATCCCCCAAGAGTGAATCTCACTCCTTAACTTTGCCAACTACATTGGTTGTTAGAAGTTCAACCCGGCGTTTAGAAAGCTAGTTTCTAAATTATGTATTTGAAAAATGGACAGGCAAGTCTGTGGTGGCAAGAAGCTGCGATTTATCAGATCTACCCAAGATCTTTTCAAGATCTAAATGGAGATGGTGAGGGGGATTTGCCTGGAGTTATCTCCCATTTGTCATATCTAAAAGAGCTGGGCGTTGATGCAATCTGGTTGAGCCCTTTCTACACATCGCCAAACAAAGATGGTGGTTACGATGTCTCAAACCCACGAGATGTAGATCCAAGGTTCGGAGATATGTCAGATGCAGTTTCACTAATTGAAGAGGCACATAAAGTTGGATTACGGGTTATCGTAGATATTGTTCCCAATCATTTTTCTACAGAACACATCTGGTTTAAAGCAGCGCTAGATTCCGAACCTGGCTCCAAAGAGCGGGCCCGTTTTCACTTCTTCGATGGACGAGGTGAGGATGGAGCGATTCCACCAAATAATTGGTGTTCCATATTTGGAGGCCCAGCTTGGAGTCGAGTTACAGATTCCGATGGGCAACTTGGTCAATGGTATCTACATTTATTTGATTCAACCCAAGCAGATCTGAATTGGAACAATGAGGATGTACATAAAGATTTTGAGGAAACTTTGCGATTCTGGCTCGATAAAGGGGTAGATGGTTTCCGGATTGATGTGGCACATGGCTTAGTTAAAGATGAGATATTGCAAGATCATCGAGATCCTGAAGGCCTAACCCGTGCTTTGCGACTCGATGTTAGTGATATGCCACGAGAGCAAAGAGAATCACTGCTCTCTGATGTGCCGTTTTTTGATCGCGATGGTGTCCATGAGATTTATCGCAATTGGCGCAAGATTTTTGACTCTTATCCCGGGGATCGGATGAGTGTTGCAGAGGCTTGGGTTCATCCCAGTTCTAGAGCAACGCTTTATGTAAGGCCAGATGAACTACACCAGATTTTCAACTTTGATTTTTTGATTGCCGAGTGGGATGCGAAGTTCTTGGCCAATGCTGTAGAGAAAACTTTGCAAGAGGTTGCTGCAGTTTCAGCGCCGCCTACCTGGGTGCTTTCCAATCATGACTCACCTCGATTGGTTTCCCGGATGGGTGGGGGAGAGTTGGGAGAAAAGAAGGCGCGCGCCATTGCACTTTTGACTCATGCACTACCTGGTGGGGTTTATGTTTTCCAAGGTGAGGAGTTAGGGCTACCAGATGCACCGCTATCAGATACTGATCGACAAGATCCCGTTTTCTTTAGAACTAAAGGGGTAGATAAAGGAAGAGATGGTGCAAGAGTTCCTCTACCTTGGAACTCCGCGCAAAATAATTTTGGATTCACCTCTGGGAAGCCATGGTTACCAATCCCAGCTAATTGGATTGATAAATCAGTTGAAGCGCAAAAAATTCTTAATGAAGAAAACCGCCTCTCATTTTTGCGGCTTTATCAAAAATCTCTCCAACTAAGAAAACTCTTTGCCGATTCAAATTTCAACTGGCTGATTCGCAGCAATGAAGTTATTGGATTTAGTCGAGGAAGTGAGTACGCGATTTATTCCAATACATCTGGAGAGAAGCTTCAAGTCTCCCTTCCAGAGTCTTTTAATTCTTTCGAGGTCATGATCTGCTCAGCCCCCCAGGAGCAGTTGGGCAGGTCCGGGGAAGGGAGCCTGCAGCTGCCTCCACACAGCACAACCTGGGTTAAGCGGCTCAAGTAGAGCGCCCTTTTAGCTCGCTGAAAACGTTTTTAGTTAACCAAACTGTTAGTCATTTGCAGTTTTTTTACATGGGCAAGCCCTTGCCCTATCCCCGGGCTGGGAGAAGACTGTGCGGGATTCCTCAGAGCGATCTGGGGATTTTTATAGTCCTTTCGAAAGGGGAAAACTATATGACCGCAACTTTGCGGCGTCGTCGATTTGTTTTGGCGACATCAGCCTTTGCTGCGTTGACTCTAATTCTTAGCGGATGTTCAAGTTCAGATGACTCTGCTGGTGGAGCTAACTGCGATGCGTATGAGGCATATCAGGGACATGAGGGAACTGAGGTTGAAATCTATTCTTCAATCCGCAGCCCAGAGGCAGAGATTTATCAGGAATCTTTTGCTGAGTTTGAAGAGTGCACCGGAATTACCATCAACTGGAATGGAACTGCAGAGTTTGAAGCTCAACTTCCAGTTCGTGTTGAAGGCGGTACCGCACCTGATCTAGCTGTATTCCCACAGCCAGGTTTGCTAAAAGCAATGGTGGCAACCGGAAAGATGGTTGCTGCTTCTGATGAAGTATCTGCAGCTGCTGATGAATATTACGGCGCAGATTGGAAGGCATACGGAACTGTTGATGGAACCTTCTATGCCGCGCCACTAGGTGCAAACGTTAAGTCATTCGTTTGGTACTCACCAAAGACTTTTGCTGATAACGGTTGGACAATTCCAACAACTTGGAGTGAGCTACTAGCGCTTTCCGACAAGATCGCATCTGAAGGCAAAGTTCAGCCATGGTGCGTCGGTTTCGGCTCTGGCGATGCAACAGGTTGGGTTGGAACTGACTGGATGGAAGATTTGATGCTTCGTGTTAACGATGCAGCTACCTATGATGCATGGGTAAATCACACCATTCCTTTCAATGATCCAAAGGTTGCAGCAGTATTGAAGGAAGCAGGAAAGATTCTAAAGAATCCAAAGTATGTAGGTAATGTTTCAGCTATTGCTACAACAACCTTCCAAGAAGGTGGAGCTGGACTTGTTGACGGATCATGCGCAATGCACCGTCAAGCCTCATTCATTGGCGGAATTCTTGCCGCTGACTACAACGCCACGATTGTTACCCCAGAAGACACTGATGTAGAGGGCGGAATTACCACCTTCTACTTCCCAGGTGTAACAGCTGACCAGCGTCCTGCCCTAGGTGGCGGCGAGTTCGTTGGCGCATTCGCTGATCGTGGAGAGGTAAAGGCTGTACAGCTATACCTCACATCTCCAGAGTGGAACAACAAGAAGGCTGCACTTGGTGGCTGGTTCTCAGCTAACAAGGGTCTTGATGTTGCAAATGTTGCTGATCCAGTAAACAAGAATGCTGTTGAAATTCTAAAGAGTGCAACAACATTCCGTTTTGATGGCTCAGATGCGATGCCAGCTGCAGTTGGTGCTGGTTCATTCTGGAAGGAAATGACCGCTTGGGTTGCTGAGAACAAGTCCGACAAGGCTGTTCTCGATGCAATCGAGAAGTCATGGCCGAAGTCCTAAAGATTAGAGAATCAACCAAGAAGTTGATTAGCTAGCTTAGAAAGAGGTGCGGTGTTTTTACACCGCACCTCTTTTGCAAAGTAGATTTCTCCCAGAGAGAATCTTGGGGTTAAAGAAATTTAAAAAAATTTGCAAGTGGAACTTAATAAAGTGGAGTTAAAGAAGGAGTGGGAATGCTTGAAATAGCAGCGCGGCAAACCCAACTCGAGCAAGCATTTTCAAAGTTGATTGGCCTGGTTTTAACTGTTCTTGTCTTTGCCTTACTTGTCGCCGCTGCATTCTGGCTCGCCGAGCGCACCTCTGAGAAAATTCAACGGTATGTTAAGTACCTAATATTCCTAACGCCGGCATTAATCTTTTTGTTCATTGGTTTAATCGGCCCAGCAATTAGAACTCTTTACCTCTCATTTCGTGATGCTAGAGGAGAGAATTTTGTAGGGTGGGAGAATTACCAATGGGCCTTTACACAACCTGAAATCTTGGAGGTTTTGAAAAATACCGGAATCTGGATGGTTGTAGCGCCTTTGGCATCTACTGGTTTTGGTTTAACGATTGCGGTTTTAACTGATCGAATGCGCCGTCCCGGGCTAGTGAAATCGCTGATATTTATGCCGATGGCTATTTCATTTGTGGGTGCAGGAATCATTTGGAAGTTTGTCTATCAATTTCAACCCAATGATCGGGTGGCAGAAATTGGGTTACTTAGCCAGATTGCGGAGTGGTTAGGTTTTGTTCCCACCAACTGGATCTTGACCTCCCCACTTAATACCTTTCTGCTCATCATTGTCTTTGTTTGGATTCAAACTGGTTTTGCAATGGTGGTTCTGTCCGCTGCAATAAAGGCAATTCCTGATGAAATATTAGAAGCCTCAATGCTTGACGGAGCCAGTGGCTGGAAGCGCTTTAGCAAAGTCACGGTGCCCATGATTCGAGGCACCATCATCGTTGTTTTGAGCACCATAACTATTGGCGCACTAAAGGTATTCGACATCATTCGAACCATGACTGGCGGCAACTTCAAAACCAGTGTTATCGCAAATGAGATGTATAACCAGTCGTTTAGGGCTCTAAATTATGGAACCGGAAGCGCGCTGGCGATTATTTTGTTTATCGGCATCTTGCCACTGGTGATTTACAACGTTATCCATCTGCGTAGAGAAAGAGCGGAGCGATAATGAAGATTTTGAAGCGGAACAAGGCAAGAGATATCGAAACTGTTAAGACCCATTTATCGAGCCCTTGGGCAAGTTTTGCTGCAATCTTGTTAGCAACTCTTTGGACCATTCCTACCTTTGGTTTGTTTGTCACTTCTTTTAGGCCGAGTACCGGCATAAACACCTCGGGCTGGTGGACAACAATTACTAAGCCAGAGTTCACCTTAGAGAACTATTCACGGGTTCTTTTCGAGGGCAGGGGAGCTACGCCACCCTTAAGCCAGTATTTCTTGAATACCTTCGCCATAGTTGTTCCCTCTACAATCATCCCAATCACTATCGCGATTTTCGCGGCTTATGCGATTGCCTGGTTTGACTTCAAGGGACGCAACTTCATATTTTTCTCAATTTTTGCCTTGCAGGTGATTCCACTTCAGATGTCACTAATTCCTCTGCTGCAGCTGTTTTCTGGTGGATTACACATTGGTTCCGTAACGGTGATACCAAGCTTTGGCATAACCGGAACCTTTATTCCAATCTGGTTGGCGCACACAATGTTCGGTCTTCCATTAGCGATTTTCTTACTTCATAACTTCATCGCTCAATTGCCTCGCGAGCTAATAGAGGCTGCTCGCGTTGATGGAGCGGATTACTTCAAACTTTTCCGACAGATTGTTTTGCCATTGAGTATTCCAGCCATCGCATCATTTGCCATTTTCCAATTCCTATGGGTCTGGAATGATCTGTTAGTTGCATTGACATTTGGTGGCGGTAAAAGAGAGATTGCGCCTCTCATGGTCAGATTGGCTGAGATGACTGGAACTCGAGGCGGGGATTGGGAGCTTCTAACCGCTGGCGCCTTTGTATCTATCCTTGTTCCGGTTGCGGTCTTCTTCGCCTTACAACGTTATTTTGTGCGGGGATTATTGGCGGGTTCTGTTAAAGGATAATCCGTCTAAATTACTTAAAGTTAATGCCTTAAAGTGGCATACTGCTGGTCATGGTCAATTCAGTTGATGCTCTGTCTTTGCAAGATCTGCGCAAGAGAAAAAGTGTTAAGTGGCGACAATTCCCATCTGATGTACTGCCTCTTCCAGTTGCAGAGATGGATTTTCCGATTGCCGAGCCAATAAAGCTGGCATTGACAGACATGATTGAAAGATCTGACACCGGATATCTAGGGCCATTTCCTGAGATGTTCGAGGCCTTTGCAGAGTTTTCTAAACAGCGCTGGAATTGGGATGTAGATGTCTCGCAGATGAGAATCGCAACCGATGTCGGCGTGGGCACGGTCGAGGTAATTCGCACTCTCATAAATCCTGGCGATCGGGTCATGCTTAACTCTCCGGTCTACGACAACATGTGGAGATGGGTCGCTGAGGTGAGAGCAACTTTGGTTGATGTTCCACTCGCGGAAAACAACCTCGACTATTCTCTTGATTTAGATGCGATAGAGCACGAGTATCAAAAAGGAATAAAGGTTCACATTCTGTGCCATCCCCATAATCCAGTCGGAGTTATCTTCTCTAAAGAGATTTTGGCAAAACTCGCTGATTTAGCCGTGAAGTATCAAGTAAAAATAATTAGTGATGAAATCCACGGTCCACTCACGTACGAACCTAACTCCTTCACTCCATTTTTGGCGGTTAGTGATGCTGCCCGGGAAGTTGGTATCGCCGTTACCAGCGCTAGCAAGGGGTTTAACCTCGCGGGGTTGAAGTGCGCCTTGATTATTACTAGTTCACAAGTGCTAAAAGAGAAAATTAACTCTATGCCAATCTCAGTAGCATTTCGCGCCTCTCTTTTTGGCGCGGTTGCAGCCACCGCTGCCTTTAGAGATTCGCTGGAATGGCTGGATGGCGTGATTGCAACTTTGAATGAAAACCGCACTCTAATCAGAGGTTTGATTGACACTCAATTACCAGCAATCGGCTATCGGATTCCAGATTTTGGCTATTTGGCTTGGTTGGATCTTTCAAATCTTGGATTAGGTGATGATCCAACAAAGCAGATTTTGGAACGAGGCAAGTTGGCGATAAATGGTGGCGTTATGTATGGTCCAAAACATACAAGTTTTGCCCGTCTCAACTTTGGAACCAGTCCAGAGATTATTTCAGAGGCTTTCAACCGCATTCTAAAAAGCTTGTAATTAGGATAGATTTGATGGAACCGAAATACGATGCGGTAGTTGTTGGCAGCGGTCACAATGGTTTGGTAGCTGCCTGCTATTTAGCGTTGGCTGGCAAGAAAGTTCTAGTCCTCGAGAAAAATGATTATGTTGGTGGAGCCACAACAAGTATCTCTGCCTTTAAAGGTATCGATGCCAAGCTTTCTCGCTATTCCTATCTAGTGGCATTGCTTCCTGATCAAATAATCCAGGATTTATCACTGAATTTCCAATGCTTAAGTCGCTCTGTTTCAACATACGCTCCCTACTTTGATGAAGAGGATCAGGGATTATTAATCAACAGAGTTTTTGACCATGAAAGCCATGAATCGATGGAGCTATTGACCGGCAGTGGAGATGAGGCGCAGGCATGGATCAACTTTTATGGAGCGGTTCAAGAGTTTGCGGGTGTTTTAGCACCAACATTTTTGCAACCGCTACCTACAGCCTCGCAGTTGCAAGAAATCGTTGACCCTTTAACTTGGGTGGAGTTAGTTGAAAACACCTTAGGCCAAACCCTGCACGATAATTTCTATGATGATCTAGTAAAGGGAATTGTCTTAACTGATGGCTTGATAGGAACCTTTACCAGCGCTGATAGCCATGCTGCAAATGTTTGTTTTCTTTATCATTTAGTTGGAAATGGAACTGGAGAGTGGAAGGTTCCTAAAGGAGGCATGGGGGCTCTAGTTTCTGAGCTAAAGAGGCGGTGTGAAGAGTTAGGTGTCTTAATTAAGACCGAGACCGAGGTCCTCTCAGTCATTGAAACCGCTGATTCTGTAGAGATTAAAACTAAAGCAGGAGAGAGTTTTACTGGGCAAGTACTGCTCGCAAATTGCGCGCCGAAGGTGCTGGAGAAAATCGCTGGAGTTCCTGCTCCCGATCTACTCGATGGATCCCAACTAAAGATAAATATGGTTTTGAAGGAGTTGCCGAAATTAAAGAGCGGAATAGATCCAAAAAAGGCTTTTGCTGGCACCTTCAGAATTAATGAAAGCTTTCATCAGTTAGAAAGGGCATACGAACAGGCCTTGCAAGGCAAGGTGCCGGATGAAATTCCAGCTGAGATGTATTGCCACACAATTACCGACCCATCAATAATGGATGAGTCACTTACCAAAGCAGGTTTTCACACCTTAACTCTGTTCGCTTTGCACTTACCTGCCTCTCTATTTGATGAAGATCACGATGCCACCAAAGAGATTGCGGTTCAGCGGGTTTTGGAGTCGCTAAATGAATACTTAGAGCGACCAATTCAAAGCTATTTGGCAGATGATGCAGATGGCAATCCATGTATCGAGGCTAAGAGCCCACAAGAACTGGAGCAGGCGTTGGGCTTACCCAGAGGCAACATCTTTCATGGCGATTTGCAGTTTCCATGGAAAGACGAGGGCGACTTACGCAAATGGGGAGTTGAGACAAATTCAAAGCGAATTTTCATCGCAGGCTCAGGAGCGGTTCGTGGTGGCGGAGTTTCTGGCATAGCTGGTCACAATGCAGCGATGGCAACCTTGGAAAGTCTTGAACAACTGGCGTAGACTTCGTCTTGTGATTAAAGCTCTTCGCAGATTTACAGCCTTTGTGGCCTTGTTGGCGGTTGCCTTTAAAGGGGTTCTCTCATTCTTATCTTGGGTAGAGAAACAGGATGAAGCGCAGGCGGTTTGGAGCGATGACGAGAATAGTGAAGAAGAGTTGGAAGAGGCTTTTTAGTGAGCCAAGCAAACACTCCTACCTACATTCCAGGTAGCTGCAACCTTGGAAAAGAAGAGATTAAACGTCGCCAACTCGTGGCGATATTGGGATTAATTCTTTCAGTAACCACCTTTGTCGGTTTACTTGGTTCTGATGCGCCGGCATCAGCACGTTGGGGGATGTTTGTTCCGTTAATGGTTTTCTCCATTGGCTTTATCCAATCTCGGAGAAAATTCTGTTTGGCTTATGGCTTTATGGGAACTTTTAATCTAGGTAAGTTGGGCGACCTATCGCGGGTTCAAAGTCCTGAAGACCGCAAAGCTGATCGAAAGACCGCTCTTTCAATTTTGCTGCAAGCCTCAGCTCTGGCCCTGGCGCTGACTATTGCGCTGGTTTTACTCCCACTTTAATCTCTAAAGAAATCCATTGAGTTCTAAGCTCCTCGGGAGTAGTGTCTTTCTCAACAGCTAGAGGAGTAAAGATGCAAATCATTATTCATAGTCACGGTACAGCTTTAGCAATAGATTTCTCTGAGATTAGTAAAGAGAGATTACAAAGATTGGCCAGATTCAATATTCCAATTGATCGCATTGATGTGGATGTAAAGCATCAAGCCAATCCACGTTTTGGAAAAAAATCGCATCGAGTAGTTCTAACTACTCATGGCAGTGGACCTCTGATTCGTGCCGAAGGGGAGGGTTTCAATGATCTCGCGGCTTTTGACGAAGCTGCGGAGGCGTTAGAGCTACAACTCAGAAAAAAGCATGAGCGCGCCAAAGATTTCAATCGGGAGAGTTTGCGGAAGCTGCGAGCTCACACCACCGTAGACTAATGGAGTGATTTCCGATTTGGCAGAAGGAATTGTCAAAGCTCAGTCTCTCCTGAGCCTCCCGCAATCGATTAGCCGAATAGTTATCTCAGGCAAGCAACGCAATAAGTCACCGCAGTTTCTTCGGATTGATATCCGACCGGTCTTAATCAAGTCAGCAATACATTGGCAAGTAGTTAGCCATGATGGCAAAAAAGATATAACCAAGAATCTGCGCCCCGAAGCTCTCAAGTTAGAAGAGTTCATACAGAGTGGATTTGCCAACCTACTTATTGAAAATGATCAGGTGGAGTTCACGCTGCGGGTAACCAAATCAGGTCAGGCTCAACTCAATACTAGAAGACTCTCTCCAGCAGATGTTTCCAGGTCGGATAAACAGGATAATCAACTTTCACATGATCGAGTTAAGAGCAGGCTTCTCGACGAGAGCGAGGAGTTATTCAAGCATCTTGGGATAACAGATCACGATGGAAAGTTAAAGCCTTCTCGTAGTGACAAATTCAAACAGGTTCAAGAGTTCTTGAAGAGTATTCAGCTAGCCATTGAATTTGTTCAAGTGGACACCAAAGATCAATCTGACAAGAACGCCTTCAAAATTGTTGATTTGGGCTGTGGTCATGCCTACCTAACCTTTGCGGCTCATCGATTTGCTCGAAAATTAGGATTATCTCCTGAAGTTTTAGGGGTAGATGAGCGGGTAGATAGTCGCGACCGAAATAACGCCATTGCAGATTTGTTGAATATTTCAAGTGAAATGAAATTCTCTGCAACAAAGATTGCTGAATTGCCTGCGATGAAAACAGATTTAGCTATTGCGCTGCATGCCTGTGATACTGCAACTGATGATTCAATTGCTTGGGCGGTTAAAAGTAAATCTTCTGTCATATTGGTAGCTCCGTGCTGTCATCACGATATCCAAAAGCAATTGAGCACTTCACCAGCTCCTTGGAAAATTGCAACTAGATATGGAATTTTGCAGGAGCGAGTCGGAGACATAATTACCGATTCGATTCGCGCTCAAATCTTGAGAGTGCTCGGTTATCGCACTGAGATTATTGAATTTATCGCTGGCGATCACACCCCAAGAAATCTTATGATTCGCGCCTTTAAATCCCACGACGGCAAATCCGCCGCTAATTCGCTCTCTCCACAGCAGGCCTCAGAAAGAGCAGCGGATTTCCAGGAGTTAGATCAGATGATTGAGCAGTGGCAGATCAAGCCAAAATTGATGGATTTGTTGCGCTCTGAGCTGGAGCAGGCGCGGGCCGGCAAGGGTCTCAGTTAGGCTTCTCCAATGTCTTCCAAACCACCATCTGCCAATGAAGGTAATGGGTCATCCCAAATTAATGTCGGCAAAGTCTTAGCTTCATTGCCGGTGGGGGAAAAGGTTGGAATCGCTTTTTCTGGCGGATTAGATACTTCTGTAGCGGTCGCTTGGATGCGCGCTAAAGGTGCAAAGCCCTGTACCTACACAGCTGACTTAGGTCAGTATGACGAGGGAAATATTGAAACCATTCCAGATCGCGCTAAAGAGTATGGCGCAGAGATTGCACGTCTTGTAGATTGCAAATCTTCCTTGGTGGAGGAGGGTTTAGCGGCAATTGCATGCGGCGCTTTCCACATTAGAACTGGTGGCCGGGCATATTTCAACACCACGCCTCTAGGTAGAGCGGTTACTGGAACATTATTGGTAAGAGCAATGCTCTCCGATGGAGTTCAGATTTGGGGAGATGGCTCAACTTACAAAGGTAACGACATCGAGCGTTTCTATAGATATGGTTTGTTAGCAAATCCAAATCTCAAGATCTATAAGCCTTGGCTGGACAAAGATTTTGTCACTGAGCTAGGTGGACGCAAAGAGATGTCGGAATGGCTGCTTGCTCATAATCTGCCTTATCGCGACAGTGTTGAAAAAGCTTATTCAACCGATGCCAATATTTTGGGCGCTACCCACGAAGCAAAACAACTTGAAGAGTTGAGCTCCTCTATTGAAATCGTAAAACCAATAATGGGTGTGGCATTTTGGGATCAAAGTATTTCTATTCCATCAGAAGATGTGCGAATTACATTCAAACAAGGCCGTCCAGTAGCTATCAACGGCAAAGATTTCTCAGACTCAGTTGAGTTAATGCGAGAGGCAAATGCGATTGGTGGCCGGCATGGACTTGGTATGTCTGATCAGATTGAGAATCGCATAATTGAGGCCAAGAGTCGTGGAATCTATGAAGCGCCTGGCATGGCGCTGCTATTTATCGCCTATGAAAGACTGGTTTCGGCTATACACAACGAGGACACCATCGCTAATTACCATGCAGAGGGAAGACGTTTAGGACGTTTGCTTTATGAAGGAAGATGGCTTGATCCACAATCACTAATGCTGCGAGAGTCATTAACCCGCTGGGTAGCCTCTGCTGTATCCGGCGAGGTGGTTTTGCGGCTACGCCGGGGAGATGATTACTCCATTATTGACACTAAGGGAGATGGCTTTAGTTATCACCCAGAAAAGCTTTCCATGGAGCGCACCGAGTCAGCAGCCTTTGGACCTACAGATCGAATCGGCCAACTCACCATGAGAAATCTAGATATAGCCGACACCCGTGCGAAATTAGAGTTGTATCGAAATCAGGGACAGATCGGCAAAGGTAACTTTGATTTGGTCGAGTTAGAGGATGGATCAAAGTAGTTTTGTATTTGCATTCAAGTTCTTTCTGGCGAAATCCAGAAGCGAATACTGGAAGCGAAATCCAGAAGCGAAAATCAGAGACTAAACACTGAAACTAAAGTAAGGAACTAAACTCAGAAACGGAGAAAGCATGTCAAACAGCCCAATCTCAAAGATTCTGGACAACTTCATTGAAGAGGGAATCAAACTTTCTCCAATCGGCGCGACCATGCTTGGCGTGCCGGGTCATGATGACAAATTTGATGATTTCTCTATGGCGGGTTACAAGAAGCAAGAGGAGTTGGCCAGAAATACCCTCAAGGCGATTCAAGCCGAAACTCCCGTAAACGAGTTTGATCGCATCGCTAAAGATGTTGCTATAGAGCGTCTCTCCTCTGAAATAAAGTTGAGCGAGACATTAGAGGCAAACATTCTTTTCAATCTGATTGCATCACCTGTTACCCGGGTTCGTCAGGTTTTTGAAATGATGAATAAGGAAAAGCCAGAGACTGTTAACAATGTAACCAAGCGACTAAATGGGGTAGAAGAGGCGTTTGCAGGATGGCGCTCAGCTCTGGCCTCTGCAGCCGAACAAGGCAAGGTGAACTCCAAGCGCCAAGTATTGGCGACCGCAGGACAGCTGGAGACCTTTTCTAAAGGTGCTTTCACCGCAGTTGCAAAAAAGTTTGATCCTGCCGGTTCAAATCAAGAGTTGATCGCAGCTGCGCACCGCGCTGAAAAAGCCTCCAGCGATTTGGCGAAATGGTTGCGTGATGAATATGCCCCAAAGAGTGATCCTAAAGATGGAGTGGGAGCGGAGCGCTATCAGATGTGGGCCCGCCATTTCACAGGAGCAGATCTTGATCTTAGAGATACCTATGAATGGGGCATTGAGCAGTTAAAGATGATTAATGAGCGCATGTGGGTAGCTGCAAAGAAGCTTTATCCAGATGCCACATCACTTCGCGAGGTCGCAGATAGATTAGATAAAGATCCTCGCTATACAGTCGAAGGCGAAGCGGAGCTGTTGAAGAAGTTACGTGAATTCATCGAAGCCGCTGTGGTGCGTCTAGATGGTAAAGAGTTTGATATTGATCCGCGAATTAAAAACTGCGAAGCTCGTTTGGCGCCGGAAGGTAGCGCATCTGCTGCTTATTACATGGGACCAAGTGAAGATCTTTCCCGCCCTGGAACAACCTGGTTTCCAACGATGGGCCGAAAGGTTTTTGGCTGGTGGAATATTGTTTCAACCTGGTACCACGAAGCTGTTCCCGGACATCATTTGCAGGTTGCTACCACGAAAATTAACACCGAACGCCTAAATCGTTTCCAGAGAAATAGAGTTTGGGTTTCGGGATATGGTGA
>JACCDH010433921.1_pt1 | contig 13419 bp, 10 predicted proteins | sample 7442481 | NCBI WGS metagenome assembly JACCDH01 (sample SAMN15323433, study PRJNA562643) | freshwater metagenome | isolation source: river surface water | place: USA:Blue River Watershed | collected 2017-08-15
ACATTACTCTCGTATGTAAGCGAGCCGCCCATATCTTCGGTCAGCTGCTTTGCAATGGAAAATCCCATGCCCGACTGGTTGGTAGCCAAATCAGACTGATTGGGATTGGTTAAACGACTAAAGTATTCATCTAATTTTTCCATACCAATGGGGTTGGCCGTTTTATTGATGATCTCAATAATGCAGGCCCCATCGAGGTCATTGGCATGAATACTCACCGAAGAACCCTTTTGGATAAACCTAATAACGTTAGAAAGTAGCTTGAATAATATATGACGTAAAAATATTTTATCAATATTGACCATTACTTCAGAAGGCGAAAGGTGAACTTGGAGGTTCACTTGCTTAATACTGGCTGCGTCTACTAGGGTAATCGCTGCTTTTTCTACTTCAGGAATAATATCAAATTGTTCCATATGGTAGGTAATCTTACCCGTATCTGCTTCTGCAGACTCTGCCAATTTTTGACTTAGGTAATGCAGTTTTTCATTACCCATCGTGATATAACTCAGGATTTCTTTTTGATCGCTGGTTAAGTTGCTGCTCTTTCTATTAATCAAATCAATAGAAATTTGATTCGACCCAATAAAGTTCTTCAGGTCGTGAATCATGATATTCAAAGTGTTCTGGCGATAATCACTTAATTCTTTTAAACGACGATTCTTTTCTTCAATAATATGGTGCTGGTCGTTAATTTGCTCGTTCTGCTCTAATAAACGTCTGTTAGACTCTTCAATAATTAGGTTTTTCTCTGTTTCTCTTCTAACAATTTGATAGCGGTTAAAAGCAATCATAATAGAGAAAGCAGATACTAAAAAGTAAACCCCACCCCCATTCGATATCAAACTACTATACCCACCTGTTTGGTTATTGAGTGAGTACATGAATAAAATGATGGTAAATGAGATAGCCGCATGTAACTGAGCAAAAATGGGCCTCCAGAACAAAATCGTGTTCAACAAAAGCATCATAATAGATGCCAACAAATAATAAGGCATGGCCAAGGAAACAGGAACAATACCACAAATCATGGAGACCAATGCAATATTTACCCCAACCACTAAGTTTAATATCAATTCATGGCCCCATCTTTTTTTGGTGCCAAAAATGTAAAAGAAATAAGAAATGCTAAAGAAAATCAATCGGATGATCAAGAGGAACACCCAATCTTCCTTCATAAAAAGTACATCCAATAACCAAAATAAGGGAAGTGAGAACATCAGGGTCCACACGGCCACATTAGAATAGTAAGCACCTCGCTTAACTAATTCGTTAGAAAGCTTAGCGCGGTCTATATTTACATAAGGAATCCGATGGTAATCGATCATGGGTACTTATCTACAACTGGTAAAATATTATTCAAACTAATTTTAAAACGTGTTACGAAGAACTTTAGTACTCACCATTTACCTTTTCCTCTTTGGGGTTGGATTAAAACCCGCTCAAACACAAACTACTGAAGCACTTCGCAAGATCTCCCAATCACTAGGTCAGGGGGTGAATATTTCTTTATTCGAGCAGTACTGGCAAAGCCAGGACCAACTTTTAAAGACCAATATTCGCCCAATGTTAGAATCAATTGCTGAAGCTGGATTCGAAACCGTAAGGTTACCAGTGGCATTTGATTACTTCATGAGGGAAGGATCCGTTCAATTAAACGAACAGATTCTTCAAAAATTGCATGAAACCTATATGAACTGTAGAAGATTGAACCTAAAATTGGTAATTGTGTACCATTATGGCAAGCTAACCAACCAAAACCAAGCAACCGAAACGGAGCGCATCATTAAAATTTGGAAACAGGTAAGCAATTATATGCGGGAGTTTTCTTACGAGAAACTGTTTTTAGAGTTATACAATGAGCCTACCACCGATATGGATATATGGAAGTCTACGGCAACTACCTTGGTAAGAGAGTTAAGAAAAGAAGACCCCGATCGAATCTTTATTATTGGAGGAGCCAATTATAATGGCATTAACGAATTACTCAATATGGGCAAACTTTCTACAGACGACGGAAAGTTGCTCTATACTTTTCATTTTTATGAGCCCTACGTGTTTACGCACCAAGGAGCCGAGTGGACCAAAGAGAAAACCTATATGACCGGCCTGCCCTATCCCTTTAAAAAAAGAAAAATGCCAGAATTAATAGGGGCAGCACCAGACTCCGAAGTAATTAAAGAATTTGAAAGATTCCCCAGAGAATCCAATTACGATTACTTGTATATGCGAATAAAAAAGATCAAAGCAGAAGCCGATAAGCAAAATTTACCACTTATCTGTACAGAAACGGGGGTCATCAATTTAGCATCAGCCAAAGCAAAATCTGCCTATCTTAGAGATATCACAGGAATCATGAAGCAATTTGATATACCCGTAATGCTTTGGGATTACAATGATAAGTTTGGTATATTAAATGGAGAAAAAGTAATCAAGCAACTAAAAAACTGGCTCAAAGATTAAATCAACAATATGGAAACAGTATTGCAGCTAGATGGAGTGAGCAAATCTTATAAAAAAGTAAAAGCCCTCCAAAATGTATCGTTAACCATTCCCAAGGGAAGTGTCTTTGGCATACTGGGTCCGAATGGAAGTGGTAAAACCACCATGATGAGTATTGTACTAGATGTACTAGGCGCAGATACTGGAACCTATAGCTGGTTTAATCAACCTCCTACTGCATCAGCAAGAAAAAGAATTGGCTCATTACTAGAGACCCCCAATTTTTATCATTATTTATCTGCAGTAGACAATTTAAAAATCACATCGGCCATCAGTGGTAGAGGCAATGATCAAGCCATTGACGAAGTATTGGAAATTGTTAAACTCACCGAGCGCAAGAAAAGTAAATTCAGTACCTATAGTTTAGGGATGAAGCAAAGGCTAGCAATAGCTGCAGCTTTATTGGGCAATCCTGAAGTCTTGTTATTAGATGAGCCCACCAATGGATTAGACCCCGTGGGTATTTTAGAAATCAGGGAACTGATTAGAAGACTTGCAGACAGGGGCATTACCATTATTATAGCGAGTCATTTATTGGATGAAGTAGAAAAAATTTGTACCCATGTAGCCATCCTTAAAAGAGGAACACTCTTAACTTCTGGACCAGTAGATGAAGTGTTGAGCAATGAAGATATTGTAGAAGTAGCTGCAAGTAATATGCAAGCACTCAGCAATTGTATTGCGCAGATGCAAAACGTATTGTCGGTAAAAGAGGACAATCAACGCTTGCAAATTCATTTTCCAGCTGGCACTGCTAATTTGGAGGAAGTCAATCAATTCTGCTTTAACCAAGGCATTACCTTGAATTTATTACTCAACAAAAAGCAGCGTTTAGAATCTAAATTCTTTGAATTAACCAACGACTAATATTAAAATTGAAAACAATGGGCTTGCTCTTAAAAATAGAATGGTTAAAAATCAAAAAGTATCCAGCGTTCTGGTGGATGCTGGCAATAGTGATGTTGACTTATCCCAGCATCAATTATATGTTTTATAATATTTATAACCAGTTTACCCAGGGAAAGGAAATGACCAATAATATTGCGAAAATGTTATTAGGTAATCCATTTGCCTTTCCAGAAACCTTTCATACCGTCGCTTATTTTTCTTCCTTCTTTGTATTGTTACCAGCCATCTTGGTCATCATGCTCATTACCAATGAATACAATTATAGAACCCATAAGCAGAATATCATCGATGGATGGAGCAGAAAAGATTTCATGATGAGCAAGTTGATAGATGTAGCCATCATTTCATTTGTGGTAATGGCTGTGTATATGTTGGTGGCATTGGCATTTGGCATATATGCTGATCCGGATAATATGGGACGTATAGGAGAGCAATTGCATTATATCCCCATGTTCTATTTGCAAACATTTGCACAATTGTCTATTGCATTTTTATTAGGCTATATAGTTAAAAAAGCATTCATTGCATTGGGCATATTCTTATTCTATTATTTAGTGGTGGAGAATATTTTAGTGGCTTATTTGAAATACAAAAAAATAGCCATCACTCGATTCTTACCTATTGAAGTGTCCGACAATATACTAGTAGCACCTGCATTCTCAGGCAATTTTGGGAAGGACGCTAAGGAAGGTTACGAATTAGCCCTTACCCTTGTGGGCGAACAAGTTGTACTAACCATTGTGTATACGTTGATTATTTGGGTAGTTTGCTTTAAGGTCCACAGCAAAAGAGACTTAGCATAATTGTTGAAGCGCCGAATCAATAGTAGGATAAGCAAAGGAGAAACCAGCTTTTTCGATTTTGCTACTGCTTACCGTTGCACTTTTGAGTACTTCAATACTCATTTCACCTAAAGCTATTTTTAAAACAAAAGCAGGCACATAAAAAGGAATATACCAAGCGCCGCATATTTTTTTAGCCAATTCAATAGTGAGTGTTTTATTACTAACTGGGTTGGGGGCTACCGCATTGTATACCCCATTCATTGATTCATTTTCAATGGCAAATAGGTATTGATTACACAAATCATCTACATGAATCCAACTGATCATTTGATTGCCAGAACCCAGTATGGCAGCGGTTTTAAATAACAACGGTTTTTTAAATTCTACCAATGCTCCACCCTGGTTGCTGAGAACAATACCTGTTCTTAAAATAACGAGTCGCTTACCTAAAGCAGTAACAGGAGCAATACTTTCCTCCCAAGCTTTGCAAGTATTTCCTAGAAAATCTGGATAAGGTTTTGCCTCTTCTTTAAAGCCAATTCTTTGTAAACCCAAATTACCTAAAGAACTGGTTGAATGAACTGTTTGATCGGGTCCATACCAACCAATAGCGGAGGCACTAATCACTGCTTTTACTTTATTGGGAATGGTAGACAAAGCTTTTACAATAAGCTCGCAACTATCGATTCTACTATTGGCAATTTCATTTTTCCTAGTATCTGACCAACGTTTATCTGCAACACCAGCACCTGCTAAATGAATAATATAATCCGCTTCTTGAATGGCCGTTTCATCAATGGTTTTATTATCAATATTCCATTGAGCATAGCGACATCTTGTGTTAGTGTTAGCGCTAGCTCCCCTTCCTACAATGATTACGGAATGTCCTTTTTCGAGCAGTATTTCAGTTAAGCGCTTTCCCACTGTACCTGTTCCTCCAGTAATCATGATTGTTGCCATAAAACTCACTTTGAATACTAACAAAGGTACAAGCTAAAAGTTGCCCAATTGGCAGCTAATATCGTGATATCAATAAACAGCAAAAAAAGCCCCGCTCTAAAAGAGCAGGGCATCCGAAAGTATAATGGTTGGGTTAGTCTAAAGGTTTAGTCGGGTTTCTTACCGTCTAAGAAAGTATTCAAAGTATTAATCTGTGTTTGATTGTTTTCATCCTTTCCTACTGTGTATTTGCTGTAAAAATTCTCTACAGAAGTGAGGGTATTACCAAACAATTCCATATTTCTTCTTACATATGCAGGAACAGCATCAAACTCGCCATTCATATCACTCGTATTGTTCACATTGAATGACAGGTTGCGTAATTTCTGAATACGTTCAGCCGCTCTTCTTTTTTGTTCTTCCACATCATCCATATAGTCTCCACCAGCGCAAGAAGCATCGGAAGCAGCTGTTACAGATGGAGCAGCAGTTGCATGATAATCTTCTGGCTTCTCCACCAATTGCATATCAAATAAATTCTCTTCCTCAGCCACAGGTGGTGGTGGAGTTGGAGTAGTAGGTGGTGTAGGCGGAACTACTGGTGCCGAATAAATTGGTTCAGGTTTTGGCTGAATAATAGGCTGCGCAGGTGTTTCAGGTTTAGTTGGTTCATCCGGCTCTTGCGCATTATTTGAAGAAGCACTTGCATAAATATTAGAAGGCTTACTCAAAAATCCAGTTGAAAAATTTGAATGAGCAGCAGTAGGTATTGGTGCCAATTCTTCTACTTCATCAAAAATATGTACTTCAGGAGGGCCTTGCAAAGTTGGCATTAACTCTAATTCTGCTTCGGTAATAGCAGGGGTTTCCATATACACGCCCATTGGCGCTACTTCTTCCACTTCATCTAATTCAGCAACTGGATCTGCAGCTGCAGGTTCAATGGGTGGCGTAATATCAAAAACAATGGTTTGAGGTGCTGTAGGCATTTCCAATGTTTCAAAAACAGGCGCTGTCGGATCTACTGGCGCTACCGGTGCAGCTTTTGATTCAACAGTTGTTTCTGAAGTTGCAGTTATAACCCCAGACTTAACAGCTGGATGTTCTACTTTCAACGTCATTACAATCTTTTCTGGCTTCGCTTCCTGTTTTGCTTCAACTACAGGTTTTGCAAATGGATCTTTTTGTTGAAAACCAGTTGCCACTAAAGTGATACCAATTTTTTTATCTAAAGATGGATCATAGCCCATACCAACAATCACGTCTGCATCTTCTCCAGCTTGCAAACGCAAATGGTTATTGATGATTTCTAGTTCATCCATGGTGCACTCGTGTTCACCTTCAGCACTATTGATATTGATTAAAATCCATTTAGCACCTTTGATATCACTGTCATTCAACAATGGAGAAGACAATGCTTCTTCAATGGCTAATTGAGCCCTGTTCTCTCCTTCTACTTCTGCCTTACCTAAAATAGCAACACCACCATTTTTCATAACAGTGCATACATCGGCAAAGTCTACAATAATATGACCACGGCTATTGATCACGTCGGTAATACATTTTGCAGCAGTTGCTAATACATTATCTGCTTTTGCAAATGCTTCACGCATTTTTAAATTACCGTATTGCATACGCAATTTATCGTTGCTAATTACAAGCAGTGTATCTACATAAGGCTCTAATGCTTTAATACCTAATTCAGCTTGTAACTGTCTGCGCGGACCTTCAAAACCAAATGGAGTAGTTACAATCCCAACGGTTAAAATACCTAAGTCCTTACAAATTTGAGCAATGATGGGGGCACCACCGGTACCTGTACCACCACCCATTCCTACGGTAATGAATGCCATTTTGGTATTCACTTCCAAAATGCGTTTGATTTCATCCAACGATTCCTCTGTAGCTAATTTACCTACTTCAGGATTGGCACCAGCACCCAAACCTTGTGTTAAGTGTGGTCCTAGTTGAATTTTATTGGGAACTTTACTTTGTTCAATTGCTTTAGCATCGGTATTGCAGATAATAAAGTCAACACCCTCTATGTCTTGTTCAAACATAAAGTTTACAGCGTTGCTTCCACCTCCGCCAACACCCAATACTTTAATAATGGATGATTTCTGTTTAGGAAGATCAAAATGAATCATAGTGGACGGTTTGGGTTAGTAGGGATTAAATGGGTAGTAATTTTTATCTTATAACTTGGTCTTCTTCTTCTTTAAACAATTCAATCAAATTGTTTTTGAATTTATCCCAGAATTTAATTCTAGGTGTTACATCAACGGTTGCTTTTTCTACTGGTGCTGTTGGCATTACTGGCGTTTCAGCAACAGGCGTTTCCGTTGAAGTAGCAACTGCTTTCTTCTTTAAAGCAGATGGCACTTCCATCTTGATGAACTTCTCGTTAAACTCTTTGTATTGATGATCGTAGTCGTTGTATCCTTTCAAGATTAAACCAATACAAGTTGCATACATTGGCTTCTTTAATTCATCAATATGATTGGCCGCTAAATGTTCGTTGGGTAAACCAATACGAGCGTTTAGACCAGTAGTATATTCTGTTAATTGAATTAAATGTTTTAATTGAGATCCACCTCCTGTTAAAATAATACCTCCGTTTAAAGCGCGGTGATCTAAACCAACTTGCTTTAAATGATAAGTAACAAAATCAAGGATTTCACCCATTCTTGCTTGGATAATCTGTGCTAAACTTTTAACACTGATTTCTTTAGCAGGCATTCCTTTTAATCCAGGAATGGTGATATAAGCATTTGCTTTTGCTTCGTCAGCCAAAGCAGAACCAAACTGAACTTTCATTGCTTCGGCTTGGGTTCTTAATACGCCCAATCCTAAACGAATATCATTAGTGATGTTTTCGCCTCCGAAAGGAATAACGGCAGTATGTTTCAAAATGCCTTCATAAAATACGGCTAAGTCAGAAGTACCTCCACCAATATCTAAAATAGCAACACCTGCTTCCATATCAATCTCACTCATTACGGCGCTAGCAGAAGCTAAGGGTTGTAATACCAGGTCCTTGGTTTGTAATCCACTTCTGGTTACTGCACGGTTGATATTGCGAATGGCATTTCTATCTCCGGTAATGATATGAAAGTTGGCACCCACTTTTACACCATTGTATCCAATTGGATCTTTAATATTTTGATTGCTATCTACATGAAAGTCTTGCGCAATCACATCAATAATTTGGTCACCAGCAGGAATAAAAGTTTTACGTTGATTGTTAATCAACTGTTCAACTTCTGCTCTACTGATTTCTATATCGGCATCCTGACGCACAATATCACCACGAGTTTGTAAGCTCTTGATATGGTGTCCGGCAATACCTACGTATACTTCATTAATTTCTAAATCGGGATTGCTGAGCGCACAGTTTTCTAGCGCAGCTTGAATGGCTTTAATGGTTTGGTCTATGTTCAGCACCTGGCCATGAGAAACACCATTGCTGTTTGCACGTCCAAATCCAAGAATTTCTAATTTACCATATTCGTTTTTACGGCCAGCAATTGCGGCAATCTTGGTGGTACCAATGTCGAGTCCAACAATGATAGGTGCGTCATTGTGATTCATAGAGTATTTCTTTTACTTGTTAACGGAATTTGAATTGGAATATTGTTTTCAGGAGGCAAGATTTTTGTATTTTCTCTTATTCCTACCACTTGACCTTTATATTCTAAGCTGATAATTTTATAAGTGTTCAAACCATGTTGCAACCAAGCAGCTTGATAGAATGCTTTTAATCGGTGGAGCTTATCCGCCGCATCAGCAGCATCTCCAAACTGAATCAAATGGTCTCCAATTACAGGAATCATTTCAAATTGACGGTTTTGAACAATATCAATCTGAGCAATTTGAGCTGTTAAAAAGGAATCAGCATTAATTAAAGTAGATAAACGTATCACCGACTGTATTAAAGCCGTGTCCATTTTTTTAGTAGCCGGATAGCCAGTAAATACGGGTATTCTAGCGGTAAGCTTGGTACTCAAAGGCATTTTATTCATGGCCGTATCTATATAATAAGATTGGCCATTGGTTTCAAAAATGCGAGCAATGGGTTCTCTTTCTACAATACTTACTTGTAATTGATATTGGTTATCAAAAAACATTTCCGCATTGCTCACCCAAGGATTTTTCTTTACTTGTTCTTCCAACTTACGAAGTTGAACCCCACGCATGGGTCTACCAGTAACAGGAGCAGGATGATTCACGATTTGCAAAACATCTTGTTCATCAATGAACATATGTTTTTCAGCGCCTCTAATTTCAACCACTACCCCTTTTATTTTTTTATTGCTTTTCTGGCGGATGGAAGCACCCAATAATACCAATACCCCTACAAGGCTGATTGCCCAGGCGGTATTGATAAGTATTTTTTTCCAGTTCCAGTTTTTCATGACCAATTATGAAATAGGTTGATTCATTAATAATTCTTTCGCAGGATTCACTAGGGTATCAATATCCCCTGCACCCGCCATGACCAATAAAGAAGGTTGATTCGTTTTTACCCAGTCTAGTAATTCGGTCTTGCTCAATACCTGCTTATGCGCCAATTTCATATTGTTCAACAGCATTTCGCTGTTCACGCCTTCCATTGGCAATTCTCTTGCTGGATAAATAGGCAATAGAATTACTTCATCTGCCAAATCAAGGGTAGCAGAAAAACCAGCTGCCTGATCTTTAGTACGACTAAATAAATGCGGGTGAAATCCTAAAGTGAGTTTTCGATCAGGGAATATACTTCTGACACCCGACAACAATGCTTTCAATTCATCTGGATGGTGAGCATAGTCATCTATTAAAACATGTTCGGTTGTTTTCAATGCATATTCAAATCTTCTACGTACTCCTTTATAATCGGCAACAGCAGCAACAATTTTATCATCGGCAATACCTAATTGCTTAGCCACCGCAATGGCTGCAATCATATTGTCAATATTATGCAAGCCACCCATATGCAATACCAAATTAGGAATAGACCAGTTAGGACCTTGTACAGTAAAATGATAAGAGCCCTCAATTACTTGCAGCGATTGTACATGAATATTCGCCGCCTCATTTTGGTGATCGTAATTCAATAAGTTAGCTGCCTGTAATTCGGCGGCTCTGCTCAACCCATATTTTGCAACGATGGTTCCACCGGGTTTTAATTTTTGGGAAAATTGCACAAAAGCATTTTCCACTTCTTCAGCGGTACCATAAATATCTAAGTGGTCGGGGTCCATAGAAGTGATGACTTCAATATTGGGAGAGAGCTTTAAAAAACTTCTATCGTATTCATCCGCTTCAACCACTACTACATTGCGTTCGTGGCTCCAAAAATTAGTATGATAGTTGGCGGAAATACCCCCTAGGAAAGCATTACAACCATATCCGGAATGACGCAACAAATGCGCTACCATCGAAGTAACCGTGGTTTTACCATGTGTACCCGCAATACAAATATTAAAAGCATTCTCCGTAATCCACTGCAAAATATCACTGCGCTTCATCACCGGGAAACCATTATTAATAAAATGATTCAGCTCTTGATGATCTTTCGGAATAGCAGGCGTATACACCACTACATCTGGCTGCTTTGGAGCTAAACTAATATCATCTGTATAATGAATGGATATACCTTCTTTCTCTAGTTGATTGGTTAAAACGGTAGGCGTTTTATCGTAGCCACTTACCACAGCGCCCTTCGATAAAAAATACCGAGCAATGGCACTCATGCCAATACCGCCTACGCCAATGAAATAAATATTATTAATGGTGGTTAACTTGCTCATGATAAAGATTCTAAAATTTGATTGGCTACAAAATCAGCTGCATTACGCAAAGCCATTTTCCTTATTTGGGCTTTCATCGTTTCTTGTTCCATCGGATTTACAGAGAGCTCAATGACCGTTTTCACCAAATCGTTTTTTGCTTCTGCGTCTTTTACTAATTTGGCTGCACCATTGTTAACCAATTGCATTGCATTGGCCGTTTGATGATCTTCTGCTGCATGCGGAAATGGAACCAATACAGCGGCTTTACCTAATACACATAATTCAGTTACTGCCATGGCACCCGCTCTACTGATAACAATATCTGCAGCAGCATAGCCGAATTCCATTTGTGTTATAAACTCGCCAACCCAAATATTTTTATAAGGTGCAGCTGCTTCTTGGTAAACGGAAGCATTGGTTTTACCTGTTTGCCAAATCAACTGCAAATTGTTTTTTTCGAAGGCTTCTAAATGATTCATCAAAGCGTTATTGATGCTGGCCGCACCTAAGCTACCACCCACAGCAAGTATGGTAGTTTTTGAATCATCTAACTTAAAATGAGCGAATGCTTCTCTTCTACAAACCGTATTATTTTCAATACTATCTCTTACTGGATTTCCAGAAACCATCAGTTTTTCTTTTGGAAAAAATCGTTCCATTCCTGTAGTAGCAACAAAAACTTTTGTTGCATTTTTTCCCAATAAAATATTGCTCTTACCAGCAAAAGAATTGGCTTCGTGTATAAACGTGGGGATGCCCTTGCTTTGCGCATATCGCAATACAGGAAAAGTAGAATACCCACCTACCCCAATCACAGCAGTAGGTTTAAACTGCGCAAAAATGGTTCTTACCTGAAAAAAACTTTTGACCAGCTTCCAAGGCAATGAAATATTTTTTAATAAAGAAGAGCGATTAAACCCTGCAATATCCAATCCTTTAATTTCATATCCTGCTTGCGGAACTTTCTCCATTTCCATTTTACCGGCTGCACCTATAAATAATATTTGAGCAGTAGGCACTTTACTTTTTAAAGCATTGGCAATGGCAATAGCTGGAAAAATATGACCTCCCGTTCCACCACCTGCTATGATAAATCTTTTAGGCATTGGTACTGGAATTTTTCGGTGAAGAAAAAGGATTTGCTGTGGCGGCCGCCGGAGCTAAATTTCCCACACCTGCAGCATCCGCGGGCGCGGCCGCCACAGGATTCACGCCCGTTTCTAAAGGTGCTTTCCCTTCTAATTGCTCAACGTTACGAGCAACACTTAACACAATACCAATAGCTGCACAAGTAAATAAGAAGGAAGATCCACCCATACTTACTAATGGAAGTGTAACTCCAGTTACTGGTACTAAGTTTACATTCACAGCCATATTGGCAACGGCCTGAATCACTAAAGTAAAACTGAGCCCGAGTGCCAAGAATGCACCAAATGCATAGGGGCATCTTCGGAAAATACTGATGCACCTAAATAAGAACACCAGATAAATAAATATCATAAATGCACCACCCAAGAGACCATACTCTTCTATGATGATGGAATAAATAAAGTCGTTGTAAGCCTGCGGTAAAAAATTTCTTTGCTGACTATTTCCAGGACCTAGTCCAATCAACATGCCCCCATTCGAAATGGCAATTTTAGCTTGCTGAACTTGGTAAGGCACTTCACTGTCTTTGGCATACATAAAATCTTGTACGCGCTTCACCCATGTACCAATACGTCCTACCGATTTTACTTTCTCCGCAGCAATGGGTTTAGCAATATCTTCTGTTTTTTTACCATCATAGGTTAACACCGCAACAGATACAATTAAAGCAACAGGAATCATGGCAATCATGACCGTTAACAGTATATGCTTCATGCTTACTCTTCCAATAAACATCAACAACAATGAAGTTGCACCAGTAAGTAAGGCATTCGATAAGTTAGCGGGCATAATCAATCCACAAATAATCAGTACCGGAGTTAACACTGGAAGAAACCCTTTTTTAAAGTCTTTGATATGCTCCTGTTTTTTACTCAATATTTTGGAGATATACATAAACAGGGCCAGCTTAGCAAAGTCACTGGTTTGAATGGTTAGGTTAATGATGGGTAATTTAATCCATCTACTTCCCTCATTAATTTTTGCACCAAAAAACAACGTATATAATAGTAAGGGAATCGAAATCAAGAACAAGAAAGTGGCCACTTTAGAAAATACCGTGTAGTTAACCCTATGCAAGAAGTACATGATGATTAACCCTAAAATGGTAAAGGACATTTGTTTGAACAAATAGATATTGGTATTGCCTTTGTACATTTTATAGGCCAATGATCCAGTAGCACTGTACACGACCAAAATAGAAATCAACGACAATACCACTACAATACCCCATATATATTTATCACCCCTGGTTCGGGTAAGCAATTGCTTGCGCACACCATCTACCGAGGGTATTGAAGAAAATAGGGTATCTTTTATTTCAGACATTATAATTCCTTAACGGCTTCTTTAAACTGGGTTCC
>JACCDH010640182.1_pt1 | contig 13419 bp, 8 predicted proteins | sample 7442481 | NCBI WGS metagenome assembly JACCDH01 (sample SAMN15323433, study PRJNA562643) | freshwater metagenome | isolation source: river surface water | place: USA:Blue River Watershed | collected 2017-08-15
CCATCCTCTCCAGAACCAATCTAAGTCTTCACCACTTGCATCTTCCATTGTTCTAAATAAATCGGCAGGCGTTGGATGTTTGAATGCCCAACGTCTAGCATACTCTTTAAATGAATAGTCAAATAAATCGCGTCCCATAATGGTTTCACGTAAAATATTTAAACCCGTTGCTGGTTTAGTATAGGCATTTGGACCAAAACCAATGATGTTTTCACTATTGGTCATGATGGGCTCCAATTGATCCTTTGGTAATTTCATATAATCTACAATAGACCAAGCTGGGCCACCACGAGATGGGAATTTATTATCGTATAATTCTTGTGTCAAATATTGTACAAAAGAATTCAAGCCTTCATCCATCCAAGACCACTGACGCTCATCAGAATTAATGATCATTGGGAAGAAATTATGTCCTACTTCATGAATTACTACACCCAACATACCATTCTTAGTTGCTTCTGTATAAGTGCCGTCTTTTTCGGTACGACCATAGTTAAAGCAAATCATTGGATACTCCATACCATTTGCAGCTTCGATACTTTGAGCAACAGGATAGGTATAAGGAATAGAAAATTTAGAATAGGTTTTGATGGTATGTGCCACTGCTTTTGTAGAGAACTTGCGGTATAAACCATAGGCTTCTTTTCCATAAGCACTCATGCTCATTACTTTTTTACCTTCTACATTCGTTGCCATTGCATCCCAAACAAACTTACGGCTGCTTCCAAATGCGAAATCACGCACATTTTCAGCATTAAATACCCAAGTTTTTTGTGTAGTTACTGGATTCTTTTCTGCTTTAATGGCTTCGTCTAAAGTAACCACTTCTACAGGCTCTGTATAAGAAGTTTGCGCCTTGTTCCATCTAGCCAATTGAGCAGCACTCAATACAGCTGGGTAGTTGCTACAAGCACCGGTTGACATCACTACGTGGTCACCAGGAACTGTGATAGCTACTTTGTAGTTGCCAAATGTTAAAGCAAACTCTCCTCTTCCTGTAAACTGATGGTGTTGCCATCCTTGGAAATCGGAGTATACGCACAAACGAGGATACCATTGTGCCATAGTAAATAAATAGTTACCGTCTTCTGGGAAGAATTCGTAACCACCTCTACCACCAACCGTCATACGATCGGTGATTTTATAATTCCAATCAATTTTAAATACGAATTTTTGACCTGGCTTTAAAGCAGCAGGCAATTCAATACGCATCATCGTTTTGTTGACAGTGTATTTTAAATTGGCACCTAATGCATCTGTCAATTTTAAAATATTAACGCCTAAACCATTGTCTGTTTTTTCTTCAATTAATTTGTCAATAGTGCCTGGACTTACTCCTCTACCCAATGAACTTCCATCAGGATAGCCAGCATTCTTAGTAGAGCTATGCTCATTCTCATCCAATTGCAACCATAAATACGTTAACACATCTGGAGAGTTGTTAAAATAAGTAACAGTCTCTGATCCAGTTAACAATAATTTTTTCTCGTCCAAAGTTGCTTTGATGTCATAATCGGCACGTTGTTGCCAATACTTTGGTCCAGGTGCTCCACTCGCTGTACGATATTCGTTAGGCGTAGGCAAAATAGTTCCCAATTGCTCAAACTTGTTTCCATGATTAGAGGTTGGGTTGTTGCGAATGTCTTGCGCAACCAATACTGAGCCTGTGCTCAATAAAAGTAAACCGAGCGTCAATAGTTTCTTCATTGGTGATTTTTTTCTATTTAATAATCGATACGATTCGATCCAAAATCATATTCAAGGCAAAAGCCATTGCTATCCCAGATCCAATCTGTAAATAGCGCACTCTTCTTACCTTTAATACGGATACGAATATAAATGAAATAATTAAAATTACCCCCACAACCAGAAGCTGACCTAGCTCTAAACCTAGATTAAATGTGAAGAGCGGTCCTAGGATGGACTCCTCCTTGCCCAATAGGCTTTTTAGGTAGGTACTAAAGGCCAGACCATGAATAAGACCGAAAAAGAGTGCCAGGAAGTAGATAAGGGTATATTTTGAGGTAAATTCGAAGTTTTTAACCCAAAAATTAGAGGCGGCTGTACAAACAATGGTCACCGGTATCAAAAATTCTATCCAATTGGTAGGTAAATCCAACCAATTTAGGGTACTTAATGCCAAGGTAACAGAATGACCAACGGTGAAGGCAGTGATCAATATCAATAGCTTTTTCCAGTCCGTCCACTGGTAGCGGAGCGTTAAAACCAGTACAAAGAGAATATGATCCCAGGCTCCCCATTCAATGATATGTTTAAAGCCTAGATGCAGGTACATCCCTAATTCATTCATAATCTAATTTTTAGTCTAGTAATTATTCAAGTAATTTGCAGGAGACAAATATAAACAATATGCCCTGGATTGGATTGAAACCACTTATCACTTTATTCATTACTTTATTACACCCCTTTTACGTTTCTGTGATTGACATCAATCATAATGAAAAAGAAGCTAGCCTTGAAATGAGCGTACGCACTTTTACTGCCGACTTGGAAACAAGAATTGAAAATGAATACCATGTTAAATTGGACCTGTCTAATCCTAAGCAAAAAGCAAAAGCCGAGGAGTATGTAAATTTATACCTTCAGAAAAAATTGGCTTTAACTGCCAACGGCAATAAATGTAGATTAGCGTTTATTGGATTTGAAATACAAAAAGAAAGCACTTGGAGTTACTTTGAAATCAACAACATTAAGCAACTTAAACAATTAGATGTTTTTTGTGAAATCCTTTTTGGCATTGATCCCCAGCAAATAAATATATTCCACGTAAACGCAAATAACCAAAAGAAAAGCTACGAATTAGTGAGTCCAAAAAACAAAGTTTCTTTTCAATTTTAAATTGAAAATAGGTACAAAAACTTTTCTTGAATAATAATTATTTAGCTTAATGGAGTGCTTGCTTTAGCTACCCAACGCTCATACACTTTGCTGCTGATATACCCCAATGCAATGCCTAATAAAGCACCACCCATTACATCTAAAGGATAATGCACCCCAATATACACTTGTGCATAGGAGATGCATCCGGCCCATACAAAAAACAAATAAGCATAATTCTTCAAAAATGGACGAAGGGTCATAAAAACAAACATGGCAAAGCCAAAATGATTCGTGGCGTGGGAGGAAGTGAAACTAGCACTACTCATGCAATGCTCAATTAAGAGTCTTGATTTATACATAATAGCAGGATCCTGGCAAGGCCTTAATCTTCCAAAAAAAGGTTTAAAAAAACTACTGCTTATTTGGTCAGAAATAGCCACATTTAAGGCAGCCACTAGTAACCACTTCCAGGTAGTTTTACCCCATTTGTAAATTAAAAAAAGCAGCAAGGCTAAGTATAAGGGGATCCAATTATTAGCATGTCTAAGCCAGGGCATGATGACATCTAATACTGGATGGGTCCATTTTCCGTTGATTAAACTAAATAGTGCTTTGTCTTGGTCCAATAAAGAATTTAAAATGTCGCTCATGATTGGATAAAGATACCAAGAAGTGCAAAATTTTAAAGTAAATTTGTGCAACCTTTCTAAAAATATTAATTAAATAATATGTCACTTATTAAAAGCATTTCTGGATTTAGAGGAACCATTGGAGGTAAACCCAATGACAACCTCACTCCCATTGATATTGTTAAATTTGCTTCTGCCTATGGAGCCTGGTTAATCAGTAAACATCCAGGACCTAAAAAAGTAGTTGTGGGAAGAGATGGCAGAATGAGTGGCGAAATGGTAGAAGCCCTGGTGGAACAAAGTTTATTGGCATTGGGCATTGATGTAATTCATTTGGGCCTAAGCACCACCCCAACCGTGGAGATGACTGTGGTTTTTGAAAAGGCAGATGGAGGTATTATTTTAACAGCAAGCCACAATCCTAAAGAATGGAATGCCTTAAAGTTGTTAAATGAGAAGGGAGAATTTGTAAGTGGAGAAGATGGTAAACTTATTTTGAATTTAGCGGCTAACGAAGATTTTAACTATGCCGCTGTGGATGCAATGGGCAAAATCATTGCCAATACAAATAGCTTGGAAAAACATATTCAAGCTATTGTAGCCTATCCGTTGGTGGATACCCAAGCAATACAGGCTGCCCAATTTTCTGTTGTCATTGACGCAATTAATAGCTCAGGTGCCTTCGCGGTTCCTGCTTTATTAAAAGCCATAGGCGTAAATAATATCACCGTATTAAATGCAGAGATAACTGGGAATTTCGCCCACAATCCAGAGCCTTTAAAAGAACACTTAACCGACTTATGTGGGACAGTGTTAAAAGAAAAAGCGGATTTAGGTATTGCAGTCGATCCCGATGTAGATAGACTTTGTTTTGTAAGTGAGGATGGTGAATTATTTGGCGAGGAATATACCTTGGTGGCCGTTGCTGATTATATTTTACAAAACAAAAAAGGAGCAACCGTTAGTAATTTATCCTCTACAAGAGCGCTTAGAGATGTAACAGAAAAACAAGGTTGTCCCTATTTTGCGAGTGCAGTGGGTGAAGTGAATGTGGTTACGATGATGAAAAATCAAAATGCAGTCATTGGAGGAGAAGGAAATGGTGGCATCATCGTTCCGGATTTACATTACGGAAGAGATGCCTTAATTGGCATCGCTTTATTTTTAACACATTTAGCTAAAACCAAATTAACTGCCTCTGCATTAAGAGCAAGCTATCCAGCTTACTTTATGAGTAAAAAGAAAATGGATTTAGACGGAACTATTTCCTTGCAAAAAATATTTGAAACACTTGAGGCTAAGTTTGATCAATACCCTATTAATAAAGTAGACGGATTTAAAATAGATTTTGACAATGCCTGGGTACATTTAAGATCTAGTAACACAGAACCCATTATTCGTATCTACACGGAAGCGCCTTCTCAACAAGAAGCAGACCAACTTGCCGATGAGATCATTGCTATTATTGGCACAATTCAGTAATTTAGCATCCATGGAGAGAATTTATTTCGACAATGCAGCCACTACCGCTTTAGACCCTCAGGTTTTAGAGGCCATGATGCCTTATTTAACAGAGAAATTTGGAAATCCTTCTTCTATTTATAGCTATGGAAGAGAATCCAGAATGGCAGTAGAACAAGCGCGTAAATCCGTAGCTAAAAATTTGGGCGCCAAGCCTGCTGAAATTTTCTTTACCAGTGGAGGTACGGAGAGTAGTAATACTATTTTACACGGAGCCATCTATGATTTAGGCTGCCAACATATTATTAGTTCTCCTATCGAACACCATGCCACACTTCATACAGTTGAACATTTGGCAAAGGTCGCAGGAATTCATTTAAGTTATGTAGACATTCTACCTAATGGTCATATAGACTTGTCAAGTTTAGAAGCATTGCTTGCCAAGTATCCCGTAAAAACCATTGTAAGCATCATGCATGCGAACAATGAGATTGGGAACATGATTGACCTGCACCAAGTGGGTGAAATTTGCAAAAAACACAATGCCTATTTTCATAGTGATACGGTTCAGACTGTTGGACATTTCCCTTTTAAACTAAGTGAAACACCCGTAGATTTTATTACAGGTGCAGGACATAAATTTCATGGACCTAAAGGAGTGGGTTTACTATATATTAATGAAAATATTAAAATACACCCTTTAGTTCACGGCGGAGCACAGGAACGCAATATGCGCGCTGGCACCGAAAATTTATACGGTATAGTGGGATTTGCTAAAGCATTAGAATTGGCTACTGAAAATCATGAAAAGGACAGCGCCTATATTAATGGACTGAAACAATACATGCATGAACAACTTCGCGCCAATATACCTGGGGTAAGTTTTAATGGAGACAGTTTTGGCAATAGCTTGTATACTTTATTAAGTGTCAACTTTCCAAAGAATGAAAAAACAGAAATGATGCTGTTTAATCTAGATATTCAACATGTTTGTGCAAGCGGAGGAAGTGCCTGTTCTAGTGGAGCACAGCAAGGATCTCATGTGATTGCCGCATGTAATAAATCAAACGACATATCCACTATACGTTTTTCTTTCTCTAAAAACAATACCAAAGAGGAAGTGGATCAAGTCATAACCATTTTAAAAGACTTATTATAAGGTTCAACCAACTAGATAGTTCATCTATAGCTTTTGGTTGAACAACGCTATAGCGCATAAAAAAAGCCTCGCAATGCGAGGCTTTTTTTATGCGGAGTCATCTGTTAAACAACCTTCGAGTTGTATTATTTTGTGACAGGTGCATTTAATTTAGCAACATCCTGCTCTAATTTTGCAATCGCATTCAATAATTGGTAAGAAGTAAGTGCGTCTTGTACAAAAGACATTTGCTTATTAGCCAATCCACTTGCCTTACCTTGATAAGCCAATTCAATATTTTGCATAAATTGATCTTCACTCATTTGTTCTCCCAATGAACGATAATAAGCCAATTGTTGCTTCAAGTCTTTTACAAGTTCAGTGGTAACTTTTTTACCCAGCTCATTATCACCAGCGGCATAACAGGCTTGTGCAAAAAGGAAAGAGAAATAGTCATGTTGATTTCCTCTATTCGATGTCATTCCATAAGGGAAGCTTTTAGTATTTATTTCACTATCAATCTTTCTCAAAATTTGCTTAGCACTGTCTTTCTTGCCTTCTGCAACTAGGGCTTGCGCAATATCCGAAACTGCAAAGCGCATGGAGTTTAAATGACGTCTATTTTCCTCGTCAAAATATACTTTAGGATTTTTAGCATTTCCAAAAGTGAATTTAGTCATCACATTCTTATAGGCTAGGTCTGTATCTACTGCACCCTCTCCCAAGACAGGCACCAATTGGTAGGAAAGTCCTGTTTGTCTTACATATTTATCCAATCCCAATTCTCTCAACTCTTGTAAAGAGGTAAAGCAAATAGGACGTTTAAATTGTGTGGTTGCAATAATTGCATACATCGCCAATTCATTCTTAATAAGATATTGACGATTAGGGTTGAAATCAATCAACATTTCGTCTACAATATTGTCTGATGGCTTTGCAATACCTGCAGCAATAGCCGCTTTTTTATCTACTGGCACTTTAAATTTGTGGGTAGGGAAAATATTTACAGGGCCCTCATTAGTAGAGGCAACATATTTCCCTGTTTGATCTCCTACTACATAACGCAATACAGAGTCTAAGTTGTGGTAACTCGTTTCAGGAAATTCAGGAAGAGCATTGTAATAAGCAACGTTTAATTTATTACCTGCTACTTGCTCCTCACTAAAAATTACATCAAATTTGGCACTCTTATTTACTTTATAGCGCAATTCTTTCATATACCAATCTGAACCCAACAAGCTATTCACTACTACGCGCACGTCTGGGCGGATACCCTCCACCTCTTGAGCGTACCATAAAGGATAAGTGTCATTGTCGCCAAAGGAGAATAAGATGGCATTTGGAGGACAACTTTCTAAATAATTTCTAGCCAAGTCTCTTGGTAAAGTTTTTCGACTACGATCATGATCATCCCACTCTTGTTGTGCCATTAAACTTGGCACTGCTAAGAAACAAACCACTGTAGCTAAGATACTTGCCACGCGTTGATTCACGTATTTCGTAAACCATTCTACCACTTGCAATACACCCAATCCAATCCAAATAGCAAATGCATAAAAAGACCCTACATAAGCATAATCACGTTCACGAGGTTGCAAGCTTACTTGGTTTAAGTAAATAACAATGGCAATGCCTGTAAAGAAGAACAATAAACCAGTAACCACAAAATCCTTCTTCGCTTTTTGATATTGAAATATAAATCCAATAATGCCTAAGATAAATGGCAACATGTACAAACTATTGTTTGCCTTGTTTTGATTGCTAATAGAATCTGGTAATTTGGATTGATCTCCGAAGAATAAATTATCAATCAAAGAGATCCCCGTATGGAAATTACCATCACGTACATTTCCAAAACCTTGTAAGTCGTTTTGCTTACCTGCAAAGTTCCATAAGAAATAACGCAAGTACATAAAGCCAAATTGATAATTGGTAAAGTATTTAATATTATCTCTTAATGTGGGAGCTTCTCCATCTACTACACCCGCAAAAGCTTTATAACTATCCATTTGACCACGATCATTTTCTCCATCCCACATTCTTGGAAATAAATGGGAAGAAGGTGCAGAAGACCAGTCACGTTTATAGTTTTTTCCTGCTAAGTCATAACCAGTTGGTCCTTTTACATATTGATCACTTCCTTCAATATTATCTACTTTATCTACATAATCAGGTCCGTATAAAATAGGCCAGTCGCCATATTGCTCTCTTCCTAAATAACCTACTAAAGTAACTGGATTGTCCACATTGTACATATCTACAGAAGGATCTGCATTAGAACGTACCATGGTTGTTAAATAACTAGTGTATCCCAATAAGAAAAACACAGTAGACCAAATTCCTAATTTTAAAAAGTACAACCCTTTTTTGTTTGCATAATGAACTCCAAAGGATAGTACACCCGCTACTAAAACAAAAAAGGCAATAAAACCGGAGAAGAAAGGCAAGCCAAATGAGTTTACAAATGCAACATCAAAAGCACCTGCCCACTTAATGGTATATTGAATTAAGAATACTTGTATAAATCCAGTGATTACTACACCAATAAAAAATGCAAATAACCCACCCTTCCAACTTGCTTTGTAATTACGGAAATAATACACCATTACAATGGCAGGGATCGTTAATAAATTCAATAAGTGAACCCCTATTGAAATACCCATCATGTAAAAAATAAATATAATCCACTTATCTGCCCCAGGCTGATCTGCCTTGTGCTCCCATTTTAAAATGGCCCAAAATACCAAAGCCGTAAAGAAAGAACTTAATGCATATACTTCTCCTTCCACAGCACTGTACCAAAAAGAATCTGTGAAAGTATACGCTAAGGCACCTACGATACCTGCACCCATAATGGCAATAATTTGTGCATTGCTCAAGGCTTCATTCCCTTTTTGAACCATTCTTTTCGCAAAATGCGTAATGGTCCAAAACAAGAACATAATGGTAAATCCACTTGCCAAAGCACTCATACTATTCACCGCCTTTGCAGCAGTTAATGGATTGTCTCCAAACAATACTATAAATAAGCGACCTAAAAGCACAAACATAGGTGCTCCAGGAGGATGCGGAATTTGTAATTTATAGGCACTGCTGATAAACTCACCACAATCCCAAAAGCTACCGGTAGCTTCAATGGTCATCAAATACACAGCACAAGCAATAAGGGTCACTATCCAACCCGTCCAATTATTCACTTTTTTAAAGTCCATTTTGACAATTTTAGTAGTTGCAAACTTAACTTAATCTAGTCAAAAAGGGAAATATAGACCCGGTTTATGATTATTTTAAGATTTCCGGGTTCCCTCTAGGTTTTTTATCTTTGCGGTCCATGAAACCAAATCGCTCTGTCGCATTTCATACTTTAGGCTGTAAGCTCAACTTTTCGGAGACCTCTACCCTTTCCAGACAATTGGAACAAGAAGGCTTTGAAAAGAAAGATTTTACGGACCAGGCCGACGTATATGTTATTAATACCTGTTCGGTTACAGAGAATGCCGATAAGGAATGTCGACAATTGGTAAGACGTATTCAAAGGCGCGCCCCTGAAAGCTTTGTGGTGATAACGGGATGCTATGCTCAATTAAAGCCCAAGGAAATTGCGGAAATTCCTGGAGTAGACTTGGTCTTAGGGGCTGCTGAGAAATTTAACCTATTACAACATCTTGCTACCTTAACCAAAGGAGAAGATGCTAAAATATGTAGCTGCGATATTGAAACTGTTTCTGGATTCAATACCTCTTTTTCTGTGAATGACCGTACGCGCACATTCTTAAAAGTACAGGATGGCTGTGACTATAGTTGCTCCTTTTGTACCATTCCTATGGCAAGAGGTAAAAGTAGAAGTGACAGTATTGAGAATGTAGTAAAACAAGCGCAAGCTTTGGCACAAAATGGAGTGAAGGAAATTGTACTCACTGGAATTAATTTAGGGGATTTTGGAAAAGGAGGCGACGGGGGTAAAAAGCACAATGAGAACTTCTTTGAACTCGTGCAAGCTTTGGACCAGGAAACCACTATTCCTCGCTACCGCATATCTTCTATTGAGCCGAATTTATTAACCAATGAAATTATTGAATGGGTTGCGAAGAGTAAAAATTTCATGCCCCATTTTCATATCCCGCTACAAAGTGGATCTGATACCGTACTTAAATTAATGCAAAGAAGATACAATAGTGAATTGTATGCTGACCGCATTAAACATATCAAATCTATCATGCCACATGCTTGTATAGGTGTAGACGTAATTGTAGGTTCCCCAGGTGAAACAGAAGCTTATTTTAAAGAGAGCTTTGATTTTATTCACTCCTTAGACATTTCCTATTTGCATGTGTTCACTTATTCAGAGAGGGCCATGACTAAGGCATTGGATATTAAACCTATTGTGCCCATTTCGGTTAGAAACGAAAGAAATAAAATATTGCGTAATCTTTCTTATCAAAAGCAACAATATTTTAATGCGCAACATATTGGCGAAACTAGACCCGTTTTGTTTGAATCCATTAAACAAAAGGATCCAAATGATATTGCCATGTTAGAAGGTTACACGGATAATTATATTAGAATTGTAACTCCTTATAGAGCGGAGTGGAGCAATCAAATTGTAGATTGGAAGATTGCCTAATGCAATTCAACTTCCTCCACTTTGAACTCTACAATCATCATCATATTAATGCTTTCTAAGCGAACGAAAACGGTTTTCTTACCCGCTTTAACCACTTCGCCTCTTTGCCCCATGAATAAGCCCTGACTGATGATAACTTTGGTTTGCGGTGGAATATTGGCCATGTCTACAATCTGTATAAAGGCAGCAGATAACCCTAAATATTTTTTAATCTCTTCAATTTCTACATCTCTAATTACTGCAGGCTTTTTTTCAAAATACAGAAAGTTAACAACGCCAATGGTAGACAAGATTTTTGTGTAATCCTCTTTGGAGGCTTTGATAAATACATAGGACCTAAACAAGGGTGTCTCGATAATTTTTTTTCTATCAGACCATTGCCTTTCTTGTTTTTGCACAGGGCACCAGCTCTCAAAGCCCTTTTGCATAAGGAGCTCGTCAACCTTTTTCTCCCATTTAGATTTCGTATAAATTACGTGCCACTTTTTCTCCTCCGACACCGCTTTCACTTGCTCCATCTTATTTATTCTTTACAAAGGTATTTTTAGTGAGAAATGAACTAATGATTTTACTAGACTCACTAATTTGAATATCTTTTGCAACCATTTTCAACCAAGCCTGATACCTGTCATTTTTCATTTTTTCTGCGTTGTTGTAAAACTTGTTGTAATCTGCTTTTAAAGCAGCCACTTGCATAGGTTCTTTTAGCTTTAAGATATTTTCATTTTCCTGAATTACCGATTGTATTTTCTTTTTGTACTGTAAGTATTTATCTAACTTTAAATAAACTGGATGATCCATTTGCGTAGACACCCATTGTGCATTTTTCTTGAACTTGATGGTATTGGTGTCGGACTCAATTCTATTTTTTGTAGCAGCTATCACTCTATCTATTTCTAAACTGGAAGTCCAGGGTTGGAATTTTGCTTTTTGAATTTCGTCCCAATCCAAAGCAGAGCGATTGTCTTTTTCGCGATATTTTAAAAACTCATACTCATCTGGGAACACTACATCAGAAGCCACTCCTTTCTTTTGCGTGGAACTACCCGTTACTCTGTAAAACTTTTGGAAAGTTAACTTCACTGCACCATATTCTGTTTGTATCCCTAAATCATCCAATGGTTTTCCAAATGCTACATTTCTTTGAACTGTTCCTTTTCCATAGGAAGAAGTGCTTCCTACCACCACTCCTCTTTTATAGTCTTGGATCGCTCCAGCAAAAATTTCGCTAGCAGAAGCACTAAATTCATTAATCATCACTACCAATGGACCATTATATAGAATGCCTGGTTTTTCATCTGCTAATACTTGAGAACGACCTTCTCTATCTCTAATTTGAACAACAGGACCCATATCTATAAATAAACCCACCATTTGCACTACTTCATACAAAGAGCCCCCTCCATTAAAACGAACATCTATAATTATTCCATCTACATTTTCTGCTTTTAATTTTTCTACCTCTTTCGCTACGTCTTTAGAACATCTTGCACCCTCTTCTCTATCAAAATCTGCATAAAAATCAGGAAGTAAAATATAGCCAATGCGCTCCTTGCCTTTTGTAATCACTGCACTTCTAGCGTAACCTTCGTCCAATATAATTTTTTCTCTTTTTAGGATCACTACCTTGGTGCTCGCATCTGGCTTTCTTACTGTTAATCTTACTTCTGAACCTAAATCACCTCTTATTAATTTAACAGCATCTGTCACTTCATAACCTGTAATGTCCACCGGCTCATCAGTGCCTTGGGCCACTTTTACAATTACATCATTTAATACCAACTGTCCAGACTTCCAAGCGGGTCCTCCTGGGGTAATACTTGCAATTTTAACGCCATTGTCATCCGGTCCCAATTGTGCACCAATACCATAAATCACGCCACTCATTTGCTCTGTAAAAGAACGTTTTTCAATGGGCGCAAAATAATCTGTATGAGGGTCCATTAAACCTGTAATTGCATTTAAAAACAAATCAAATTTCTTTTCTTCATTAAAGGTTTTGTCTTGTTGTTCAAACCTTTTGTTGTAAGATTTTGCAATTGAATTTCTAGCATCCACCTCTAATTCCGCGTCCGATTTGATTGGCTTTTTTGCCTCCTTAGACTGTATTGAATCTGGCTTTGCTTTCTTTTGTTGATCTCTATCTTCTAATAAAGAGGCGTAACGTTCTAAACTTTTGTACTTAATAAGTTGATACCATCTATTTTTTCGCTCATCTAAGGTAACCGCATATCCAATACTATCGACATCAGTTTGGATAGAATCGTCAATTGAAAAATCAAAAGGTTGCTTTATAATTTCATTAAAGATTGCCTTTACCTCTGCATATCTTCTTGCATAAATAGCACTTACTGCTGGCTGAAACTGAATTTTCGTGCCATGAATTTCATCATCAATTGTTTTTTGAAATATTTTCAAAGAATCAATATCCGTCTGTAAGAATATATTTTTTTCAGGATCTAATGCTTTAAGATAAGCATCAAATACTTCTGTAGAAAATTGATCGTCAATTTTTCTTGGACTATAATGTTCGCTTTCTAATAAATAGCCAACCGTAGACAACAACTTACGATGTCTAAGCTCTGGTGCCTCATTGTCTTTTTTTTGAAATGTATTGAATGCAAAAAACATTCCACCTAATACGATCAAAGTGGCAAAAAATTTCCACTTATTTTGTTTTACATATGTCATAATTGCGTGCATGAAGTGTTTCAAAAATAGCGCAA
>JACCDH010718109.1_pt1 | contig 13419 bp, 8 predicted proteins | sample 7442481 | NCBI WGS metagenome assembly JACCDH01 (sample SAMN15323433, study PRJNA562643) | freshwater metagenome | isolation source: river surface water | place: USA:Blue River Watershed | collected 2017-08-15
CTGTTTAAATCGTCATAACCGTATTCGTATTTTCGTTTTATGTTGTCCGCACTGGTGCGCCATAAGGTTTCAGAAATGTTACCATTAAACAAACCCGCTGTGCCATTCTCTTTTTGGTTATAAGTTAGCTTAAATGCAAATAAAACTTACCCGAGCCTAAGTAAGCGGAACGAAGTTATACACGAGGTATCACTTTTATTCATTTTATTTAATTTAAGAGATTATATAAGATAAAAAGGAACGCAATATTGCGTTCCTTTTTAATAAATACTTTTAATATATAATGATTTTCAACCTGTTAATCTCTAAAAATAACGGTATCACTAAATCTGAAACATTACCTATATTATCTTAAACTGTCTTTTATAATGTAATATCCTTGATAGTCATCAAAACTTACATACTTCTTATTTCTAAAAAAAGTATACAATATCATTATTTTTTCATCATTCTTAAATTTATTTTTTAACCTAAGATAATTATCTAATTTTTCGCAATATTTTTCTATTAATTCATTTGATTTTAATAAATCAATATTTTTATCAGGTTTTATAATTACATAGCTTTTACTACCTTGTTCTAAAAGATTTCTTTTTAAGTATATTTTTTCATTAAATAAAGAGCACAAAAAATCATTAAACTTAAATTTATCTTTATATCCTCTTTTGTATACATCATATAAACTAATGTTGTTTATTTTTATTATACTGTTATCATCTAATTTGAAAAACATAAAAAGGTTTGAATTTGGAGGAGGCAACTTTTCAGAAACACCTTTTCTAAACTCAATCAAGAATTTTTCAGACTCTTTACATTCTTTATCTTTCACTTGACAAGCTACTATGATAAATATCAATAATAAATAAATATGTATCCTCATCTTAATCATTATTAGGTGGGTTTTTAAGTTTTTTAGCATCAATCACTTCTCCACCATATTTGGTTCTCATTTTATTACCCTCTATCTTTCTTGCTCTATTTTCATTATTAACTGCTCTTATTTCAGCAGGGTCTTTTGCAGAACTCTCATCGTGTGCATCTGACATATTACCTTTGTCGTAATCATATTGATGACGCATTTCGTGAGTTACGATATCTAAATCTGTAAACTCTACACCTGCAGATTCTTTTAACTCTTTTTTCCTTTCAGAAGATAAATCCCAAACTGTTTGAGTACCTGTAGGATCATCACCTGACAACTGTGATGGATAATCATTAACTGAAGAACCACTTCCTGCGCTTCCTTCTTCCATATAATGAATGTTTTTACTTTTCTCCAAAGTATGCAACTGATTTTTTAATATATTGTCATTTGATTTTTCAATAGTTCTATAAGCATTTAAAACTTTATACATTGTTTTACTTATGCCTTCTTTACCTGGATCGTACCTTTTACCATTTTCGTGATAAAAATTCCCATTACGATATTTAAATTGTTCTTTTACAGAACCATCGTTATTTCTAGTTAAGAATATGATGTCTCTACCATCTGGGTCAATTGAATTTATCGGATTATTAGCAACATAAACATAAGGAGATATATTCGGATACTTCTCCGCTAGCGGGTCAACATTCATCCATCTACCAATACTTGGGTCGTAATTCCTTGCTCCATAGTCGTACATGGTAAGCCCTAGTTCCTCTTGCAGCTCTTTACCGTTGTACTTATAGTTGTAACTCGCGTTAGCAACCGCAGGTAATGGCACTAGCTCTACACCACTCTCTGGAAATTCCTCAAAATTTAGTTTCTCTACATTATAGTTTTTGTGTTTTAAGCCAAAAGCATAATAATGATTCTCTTCTAATATTTTAACTCTATCTCCTATTAATGGATCTTTTGCATAAGATAACCTTATATTTCCTAGATGGTCTGTATAATTAAATACATAATTAAAACTTCCCAAAGCACTATTTACTCCACCTTGTGCAGCCAATGGCTTGGTATAATGAACGTACCCTTCTGCATGTGGAAAAAATTGGAGTTCATCATTTTTGTACTGAAAACCACTTAAATAATCGGTAGTAGTGATACTATGCGCTATATTATCTTCAACTACTTTTTTTACTTTTCCTCCTATCGCATTGTAAAGATAAGAAATAGTTCCGTTAGTTGTACCTGAAAAAACAATATTTGTTGGCAAATTTAAATGGTTGTATGTGATGTTTTCTATACCTTTATTGGTGTCGGTTTTCATATTGCCGTTAAAATCATAGGTATAATCATCCGTATGGTCTTCGTTGTTTGCATCTACATCACCTGTTGCAATATCGTTACTTTGGTCAAATCCTTGTGGGCTATTGCTTAAATCGTTTACCTTAAGTAATTGATTTTTATTTTGTGGATGATAGCTGTATTCTAGTTTATCTATTTGATTTACTGGAATACCACCGCTTGGGTCAAGATTTCCATTTCGCTCTAAGGTTAAAATGTTACCCGCTTTGTCATAACTTAGTTTTTCTAAATAATTGTCCAAAGTATTTGGGTCTTCTTTACCATAATTGGCTTCTAACAAACGGTTTAAATTATCATATTGATACCCATATTTTCGTTTCATGTTATCGCTATCGGTTCTCCAAAATGTTTCAGAAATGTTGCCATTAAATAATGGTGTGGCGGTTTCTTTTTGGTTATAAGTTAGCTTAAATAAAAATAATCCTTACCCGAGCCTAAGCGAACGGAACGAAGTTATACACGAGGTATCACTTTTATTCATTTTATTTGATTTAAGAGATTATATAACATAAAAAGGAGCGCAATATTGCACTCCTTTTTAATAAATACTTTTAATTTATCATTGATTTTCAGACTGTTAATCTCTAAAAATAACGGTATCACTAAATCTGAAACATTACCAAAACTAGATTAGCTTATAAATAAAAAAACCGAGCAAATGCTCGGTTTTTGTTTTATATAATTTTACTATTCGTATTTTAATTTATCCAATAATGGAATTGAATAGAACCAATAAAAAACAGTTATTGATATAATTACAACCCAAACAATAATTCCTCCAATTCTGTTTTCTTTAAAGGATAATTTATCAAATTTTTCAACAATATCTCTCCACTTATTTTGGAACATAAATAAATACCAATTAATAACACTAACAATAAAACCAAATATTAGTATTCCTAAATCTATTCTATCATCAGAAGAAGCCATAGGAACATTAAAAAAATAGTGATATAAAATTTCTGTTGAAAAATACATCCACATTTCCAAAACTATTATTGACACAAGTGCTTTCCAATCACTCCACCATCTTGAATAAGTAGAACTTTCATAAAACCTATATAATTTGTAAAAAAGATATTGATATGCTTTTAATAGTTCCATATTTAGAATTTAATTGCTGAGTTATTTAAAAATGGATGCCCAGTCATTTTTTGTTCTTGATTTTCGGTTCGTGTAGCTGTTTCAGAAGCTCCAATCCATCCGCCTGGATAAAAAGCATCTATACTACTATAAAAAATTGAAGCTATTGGATTGATACTTAAACCATATAACGCCATACTTAAATTTAATCCTGCTTTGCCAGGGTGAACAGAATTAGGACTATTTGGACCATATTTGGGATTATAGTAATTTGCCATTCCTTTAGCATCAAGAGCTGTTCCAACTACTACTCCTGCAACACCCAAATTCCTACCTAAATTACCAAACTTAAAAGTAGTTGCAAATTGATTTCCGCCCCATCCATTTCCATAATATTTAGGACTAAATGCCTGCCCTGCTGTTCCTAATCTAAATGTACCTGGAATAAATTCAACAGGAGCTAAAGCTAAACCTGCATAATCGTTTATCGTTTTACCATTTGACACAAAATTACTTTCTTTATTTTTGAATGTAGCTTGAATAACTACCTCTTCAATTTCTACACCTATCTGGTGAGGTTTTCCATATTCATCCCAAAAAGTTGTACCATCATAACTTTTATATGTTTCTCCTAAATATGTAGTGCCTGTAGGAGCATCACCTTGCCCATGTACATTAGGATCAAAATATACCGTTCCATTCTTATCTTTATAATAACCTTTAAATGCTGAATCTATATTTTTGTCTACTATAAAAGAACTACTATTATTCCCTTCTTCATATAATCCGCTTGGGTCAGCAAAAATATTAGGATTATTATATGTAAATCTGTAAGGTGTAATTGAGTAAGCCAATTCACTTAATCTATCAGGGTTCAAAAATCTTCCGATTGCATTATCATACTGACGGAAGTCCATTGCTGTAACGTTTAATCCTAGTTCTTCTTGAAGCTCTTGTCCATTATACTTATACTTATAAGTCGGTAAAATAGTATTAATGGGCGCTAATTTATACACCTCTGCTTCTTTTACATACATTAACTTGTCACTATTGTAGTTTGTATGTTTTAATCCAAATGGATAGTAATGATTCTCCTCTAGTATTTTAAGAACGTTTGTGCTGGGGTCTTTACCATAACTTAACCTTATGTTGCCTAAGTGGTCCGTGTAATTAAACACATAACTGTAAATTCCTGAGCCTTTTCCTGATAGTGTGTATTTCACATACCCCTCTGCATGTGGAAAAAAATCTAGTGTCGTATTAGTATATTGAAAACCATTTAAATAATCAGTAGTATTTAAACTAGTAGCATCAACTACTTTTTTTCTTAGCTTTTCACCCGTAGCGTTGTAAAGATAAGAAATAGTTCCGTTAGTTGTACCTTCAAATAATAAATTTATTGGCAAATTTAAATGGTTGTATGTTATTTTGGTAATGCTCTTATTTGTGTCTTTTACCATATTACCATTAGCATCATACTCATAATCATCTGTTTGGTCTGTTAAACCATCACTATCTCCAGTAGCAATATCTGCTGTTTCGTTAAAACCTTGCGGATTATTACTTAAATCCAATACTTTTTTAAGTAAATTAGCATTGTTAGCATCATAGGTGTATTTCAATTCGTCAATTAGGTTTGCACTTACCATACCGTCAGAATCTAAATCGCCATATCTCGTTAATGCTGTAATGTTTCCATTCTTATCATATCTCATGCTTTCAGCGTAATTGTTTGGAACAGATGTAAGTCCTGGTTTGCTGTAATTAGCTTGTAGCAATCTGTTTAAATCGTCATATTTGTATTCGTATTTTCGTTTTATGTTGTCCGCACTGGTGCGCCATAAGGTTTCAGAAATGTTACCATTAAACAAACCCGCTGTGCCATTTTCTTTTTGGTTATAATTTAGCTTAAATGCAAATAAATTAGCCCCTATGTTGTTTACATCATTTATCTCCTTGAGCCAGCCACGAATGTTATAATTATAATCTACCGTTTGTAACGCTTGAGCGCCTGTAACATCTGTCCCACCCACTTTTTTTCTAGTCAATTGACCCAATTCATCGTAAGTATTTAAAACTAGTAATTGTTCAGGTTGAGTATTAATTTGATGTTTATGTTTAGCTAATCGATCTTGTTCTGTATACTCAAAAGAATCTTTAATTAGTAATTCAACCGATGAAGCATAATATTTGTGTCTTGTAACAGTATAACTTATTTTACCTGCCCAGTCTAGTTTAGAATCTATTTGTGTGTAACCGCCTAGATAGTTTTTGGTATAGCTTCTAATAGGTCTGTAACGTTGGTCGTAAAGGGTATAGCTAGTTTCGTTTGTCGTAGCACTTGCATTGTCTAATACACGTATCCATGCTCCTGTGGCCAACCCTTTTAGATTTGTAGTCTGCGTGTTTTGTCCTTCTATTTGTGAAGGTAGTGTGGGTGCATTCGGGTAATCATAATTATCATAATAAGTAACCGTTAACAGTTTAAAACTTGTTGGAAAAACCGTGTTGGTGTATTTCGTTGCTACACCATCTATAGTAACTGTCGATGTGGTTTTACTCTCCGATAAAAGTGTATTTGCATTTACCATTCCTTGAAGGTTCTTTCTATCTGTACTGCTAGCCACTGGCATACCATTATACCAGCCCGTATAAACAGGTCTGTTAAACACATCGTATTTAGTTAGCATCCATCCTTTATCCGTATCGCTTCCTCCCCATGGACTATAAGCTGGGCCTGTAGCCACTACGCGGTCTAGTTTGTCATACACCATGTATTCCCATTGTTTGCCGGGTAGTTTTTTTTCTACCAAACGATTTCTGTTATCGTATTTGTACTGGTAACACATATTGTCTAACTTGGTTTGGTCAATGGTGCCACTTACTGCTGGAGGTATAACATAGGTTAGATTACCATACATATCATACACATAGTACGTTTCATGAGCTATGTTATTGTTAAACGTACGTTTTAAAATAACTTTTCCTTCTTTGTCTTTATACTCTTCTGTACGACCTGCTTTAGTCGTAGGTAAACCTGCTGAGTTTTCATCAAATGTGATGGTTTTATACAATTGATTTTCAGGATAAAACCCTGTTTCTACAAAAGCAATAGCATACACTTCCAAAGTAGCGTTCCATGTGGTGGTGGCTTTATAAAGCTTTACATCGTTTACAGTATTGGTTTGGTAATCAAATTTTATCTCTTTACCACTTCCCATAGCCCAAGCATTACCAGGAGCAGCTTGTTTTAGGATGCGACCAAGCGGGGAAGCTTCTAACAACTTCTCTGAATAGGGATTTTGAGTGCCTTCATTGTAGCTCGTATAAAAACTGAATACCTCTGTTGAAGCACTAGGGTTATAGTTTAAACTTGTAGTTTGACTCGCATAGGGTAAAAACTCTTTGGTTTGTCTGCCAAAAGCATCGTATGCTATATGGGTAATAATATCTTTACCCGTGTTGGATTGTCCATGTGCTACTTGTTGTATGGGTCTGCCCAAACCATCAAAATACGTAACTTGTGTAGAAGCCTGTGAAACCGATGGGGTAGCAATAGCCGAAACTGTTGGCTGCTTGTATGTCTTAGTCTTTACCCAGTTTTGGTCTGGGCTTTGAGCAAACACAAAAACGGGTAAACTTAGTAGTAGTATGTATAGTAATTTTTTCATCTTGCTTTAATTTTTGTAATGGTACTCGTTCTCAGATAAGATATTACCATCTTTATCTTTTACAAATTGTAATCTGTTGAAACTGTCATAATGATACGTTTGCTTATCCCCTTTTGGGTCGGTTACAGTACTTATTCCTATCAAGGGCTTGTGGGTATAAGTTGTCACCATTGCATTAGGCAATGCTGTGCGAAGATTAGCTAAAGCTACTAAAAGAGCTTGTTCATCTGTACCATTTGAAAGTGTTTGTAAGTTTGCTTCATATTGTTGAACTTGAGCATAGGTCGCATTTTCAATTTTAGCAATTGGTAACGTTTTATTATAGCCATACAAGATTACATTTGTAATACTATTATTTTTAATAAACTCGACAATATTTGCTTTATCATCATACTTACTGATACTTGCTATATTTTGGACATCATTTTGTCCTTTTTGGATATAGAAATTAATTGGTTTAATTTTATTATTAGTACTGCTATTTTTCTCATATCCTTTATTAAAAATAGTAATATATTGACCGTCTTTAGTTTTGATTTCTTTCACATTTTCATTGAATACATTATTAATAAATGATAACTCATACATGTAAGGTTCTGATAAACTTTCATGAGAATATACATAGGTTGTAGATTCGGTTACATTATCTGAATTAACGTTTGTTTCTATTTTTAAATAACGTCTTGGAGAATAGGAATAAGTAGTCAAATTTTCAAGGGCATTTCCATTTAAGTAATTTACTTCTTTAACACTACTAAGGTTTGATTCGTAAGAATAAATTGGATATGAGCCTAATAAATAGCAACTAACTATATGATGTGGTGAAATTGGACAACAAGAATCCATATGTGAAGGACTTCCAAAAGGAACTGTACATAATAATCCATTATGTAAAGCTTTTACTCCTAAACTCTTTAATTTAATACCATATTCTATATCTGAAGTATAAAAATAATAATTGTAAAAAGTTTCTTTTAAAATGTTAGTTAAATCATTTTTTATGGTTTCCTTTAAAATATTTCCATTTTTATTATTTACATTACTATCATACAATGAGGGTAAGGATATATTTTCAGAACTAAACCAAGGTACTAAGGGAGAATTATAAAATTCTTTTTCAATTGCACCAATGTTACCATTTCCTATCATTTTTCTTGTTACTTTTGAATAGCCAACATTATCTGAAAAATTAAAACCATCACTTGAAATATAACTGTCATTAGTTAATGAATTATAGGCAATTGTAAAAAGTTGAGAGGAACACCAATTCATAGTATTATCTAAAATTCTACCATATTTATATTGATTATTTGACCTTATAAGTCGCTTTGGCAACAATGTTTTTCCGTTTTCATAAAATAACTGTTCGGAAATTAAATTTCCTTTACCATCATTCAATATTTTCTTTTTTAAACGTAATCCATTTCCAAATCGTAATGTTTGGTCAAATATAATATCCGCAAAAAAATTTGTAGCACTGTTTAATTCATAATCAAATTCCACACTACCTCCAGATGGATAAACAACTTTTTTTAATACATTTGCTTTACAAAATACCACGTCAGGATTCATATTATTTGAAGTAACAAATCCGAAATCATTAAATGTTGAATGAATATCTGCCATATTAGGTAATAAAGAAGTGTTCGACAATTTACCATTCGCATAACCCCAATAATCCCTTGCAAATGAATTTTTTTCAGGCAATAAATTTTGCTCATAATCAAAAACATAATCTTTTTCTTCAAAATTATTGACAGAAGTTAATTTTAATCTAGTATTAAGATGTGAATTATTAAATACTGTCCAATAATAAACAATATCATATTTACTACTATTTGGATTATTATTACTAACAAAATAATCATAATTGAATTTTATGTTTTTAACAAGCAAATTGTTTAAATCTTTTATATAAATATTATCTAATTTGTAAAAATTATTATCACTTCTTGTACTTGTTACAAACTCTATTTTTCCTGTATCAAAAATAATATTGTCAATAATTTTATGTCCTTTTGTAATATTTAAAGATTTTGATGTATTTGTTATTAATCCATTGGAGTTCAACAATAACCTATCTAAATCCATATCTGAAAATGAATTTCCATTAGTTTCAAAAAAATTTAATATATGAAAATTAAAAACACCATATCCTTGACCATAATTCATTCCAGTATTTTTATTTTGTCTTTGGGAAATTTGAGTGATATGATTAATATCTCCTTTATTTTGATAATTAAACGAAATAATTTGATTGTCATAACTTATTATTTTCGTAATTAACCAATTTCTTGAGGTTAAAAATTCTGTGCCTGAACTATTATTAAACACATCCTCTTTTTCTTCAAAAAAATAAAAATTTCCTTTATCATCTGTAATTTTAATTCCTGAAGAAGTTTTTTCAGCTTTGTAGGTTAAATTGTTTAAAATTTTAAATCTAATAACGCCTTTAGTATCATTTGTAGAATATAAATCAGTTACAGTTGTCATTTTAAGTTGCTGACCAAGAAGATTAACTATAAAATAATCCGATTCTGAATCATACACATATTTCACTATATCCTCTTTTCGTTGAGAAACTCCATTGTAAAATGATAATTCATAATACGATTTTATTACACCATTCTGTATTTCAGGAGCTATAATAGGAGTTGTTATTGAGCTTCCTGTATAATTGAAAATATGTTGAGATAGACTTAAATATTGTTGGTCTGAAACATATGGAGAGTATGTTTTAAAATAATCTGGTCTTCTAAAATTTCTTTCTACACTAAAATCATCAAAATCATTAACAATTTGAACTACTGTAGGCAAATTTAAATTCCATCCAAGTCCAACCCAACTAGCTTCTTCTGTAACCTTTAATCCGTTTGAACCAGTATATTTTAAAGCTATAGGTATGTCAATTGAATTGTTTTTTAATCTATACAATTCTATTTCATAATTATTTGAACCTGTATATTCATCTATTTTTACTTCTCCTTGCTTTAGAAAACTAAATGTGCTTGGAGTTAGCGGTGCTTTTGGAAAATTTGATAAATATTTTTGATATGATTCTTGATTTTGTGAAAAACAAGAAAAAACAAAGAGTTGAAAAATAAATATATAATATCTGCTCATAACTTAATTTTTTATAATTTTTACTGAATGTTTCTCTAGGTTGGTGTGCACTTCTACAATATAAATGCCTGATGGATAAGTAGTAAGCTCTACGGGTAAAGTTCTATTTCCTGAAAGTGTGTATTGTTGCAGTAACCTACCGTTTATATCAAATAAAGAAGCTGTTCCTTCTTGATACTCATACCCAATTAAAACATTTGAAAATGTAACAGCTGGATTAGGTGCTGCTTCAAGCGGTAATTTTATTTTCTCTGATTTTTGTTTGTCTTTTAATTTGACTATCCAAAAATCAGCACCTCCTACATTACTTTGTTTGTCTCTTGATGATGTACCATTTGAAATACCCGCTAATAAATACCCTCCGTCTCGTGTTTCAAATAGCTTTTTTAATACTTCCTCGCCTCTACTTCCAATGATTTGCGTCCAAATTTCTTCCCCTTTAGCATTGATTTTTAAAGCGATATAGTCGTTAATCCCTTCCTTATCTGCTTTTTTAAACTTAGAAGTAGCATCGTTAGTTTGTTCAGATTGTGCATAACCACCAATTAAAAATGAGCCATCTTTATTTTCCAGTATAGAGGTCAACACATCTTTGCTGCCATAATCATAAGTCTGTTGCCACTCTATATTTTTAGCTTTATCAAATTTTAATACCCAAAAATCACTTCCATTAGTACTTGTTTTAGTTTTGAAAGTAGAAGCACCTGAATTAGAATTTCCTCCTACAATAAAGCCGCCATCTGCTGTTAGTTGTAATGCAAATAAATTATCATCTGCTTCTGCTCCTAGCGTTTGTTGCCATACTAATTCGCCTTGTGAATTAAGTTCTACCAACCAATAATCGCCAAGACCATAATTATCCTCTGATTTATCTCCTGATTGCGGTGAATTTGAATACCCTCCTGCAAGTATGTTTCCATTTGTCAATACAACAATGTCTTTTAATTCATCAACATATCTTCCACCCAACGTTTGCTGCCATTCTAGTTTGCCATCACTTTTTAATTTAACGATCCAATAATCAAGATTTCCTCGAGTATCGTCTGCTTTTCCATTAAGTTCAGGCATACCTGTTGCATTGTCTCTAGATTTGTAAGATGCTGAACTTCCTCCAATAAGATAACCGCCATCTTTTGTTTGGCAAATTTTTTGAAGTTTTTCTTGGCCGCTTCCACCAATAGTATTTTGCCACAACTCATTTCCTTTGGCATCTAACTTGATTATCCAAAAATCCTCCTGACCTTTAGAATCTGCTTTTTTATCTACTCCTTTGTTCGAATTTGAAGTACCCGCTAAAATAAATCCGCCATCTAAAGTTAACTGAACACTATAAAGCATATCAACCCCAGAACCCCCGAAGCTTTTTTGCCATTCCAAGTCGCCTTTTTCATTCATTTTCCATATCCAATAATCTAAGTCGCCTTTGTTTTCGGCTTCTTTATTTCCTGTCTTACCAGAGATTGAACTGCCAGCTAAAATAAATCCATAATCGGGTGTTGGTTGTGCATCTAATAAGTATTCTGCATGTTTACCTCCCAGTGATTTTTCCCAAAGAATGTCTTGGGCAAAGGAATTGACAAAAAGCAAAATGCTTAAAAATAAAAATATAGGTTGATGTTTCATTTTATTTATTTATTTGTTTATTAAAGTTTAGCAATACATTAGGTCTAATTTTATAGCGTTGAGTAATTTTACTCAATCTACAATAAATTTACATTGTACTTTTTTAAGTTTCTACACGTAAATAAAATTGAATGAACTAAAATTGATACTATTTTTAAATTCAAAAATAGACCGCTTCAAACGTACTATTTTATTTACATGTAAACAATACGCATTAAAGTGTGTTATTTAGCAAAACACACTATTTTGCTAACTTAATCAACTATTTGCTATAGATTCTAATAATTAAAATGGAAAGGGATTTTTTAATTTTTTTGAGCTATTATTTATGGATTTTTATTTAAAGATAAAATTTATTTTTCAGGAAAAATTGTTCAAAAATATTTTTTAAATACTGTTTTGATTGTAATTATACAACCAAAACACACATGTTTATGTAGTAAAAGTTCATATTATTTTTTATGATAAGTTTCATGTATTATATCTACATTTAGATTAATCAAAACTAAAACATTTAGAACGATTAAAAAAGGTAGCGCTTCATGAAATTGGACATAACTTAGGTTTAGAACATTGCACTAACAATAAAAATTGCCTTATGAATGATGCCGGCGGCACTGTAAAACAAGTAGACAGAGAAAAAGTCTGGTTCTGTAAAAAGTGTTGGGAATTTTAAAAAAATAATTGTGTTCGTTTACTAGTTACATTTTACTTATACTCCATGAGTATATTTAGCATTACGTAAGTTCGGAAGACTTTTTGGACTGAAGCTAACATAACTTGAAATTTCAATATACGGCTAGGTTAAAAATAGCTGCATGCGACTTCTCGTACCTCGAAGTGATAAAAAACAAACTGTTGGACTTATTGAAAATAAAAAAACCCGAAACTTGCGTTTCGGGTTTACGTTGCGGAGAAAGAGGGATTTGTCTACTACAAAAGCCACCAATAAAATCAATACTTTGCAAAGCATATTATTTAAGTGACTCCTCGACTGACACCTCTTTTATAAGGTTACTATTATTCTAAATTCAAAGTAGTCAAATATAAGGATAAATATTTGAATATTAAAGCATCAAGACTAAAAATTGAACTGGTTATTTAAATGCTTATTGATACTATTCTTGATTAAAATTTGTTTTTCTATTACCCCTATTTTAACCAAAAATCAAGTGAGTTACTTGTTCATATTTTATGCCACTATATGTACAGAACTCTTCAATCGTTAGAAACTCATTTTCGAGCTTGTTGAGGTCTTTTTTTATCTTTTGCATCAATCTAGTACTTTGACGATAACTCTTGCCTGTTATGCGTTGTATGTCTTTCGGATAGATGCATACCCTCTGATTATTCAATTTCATACTTTATCCATGCCTTTGATTAGGCTTTGACTTACTTCTGACTAGCAGAAAATCTTTTGCAATTTAGTTATAATTTTTCATACTTATTTATTGTGTTTTTATGTTGATTTAAGACAGTTATGTCGATTTTGGACATATGGTACACTTGTTACTTTTTCTTTAGTGAAATGCTTTGTAAACTTTGCTTTAATCATTCATAATGTGGTTGCAACTGATTGAAAGAATGAAGGAGATTTTAGATGAATGTTTAACAAAATTTTGAAGTTATGGCTAGACAGAAAGGCATAATTAAATTGAAAGGTACTATCGGGGATATTACTTTTTA
>JACCDH010911624.1_pt1 | contig 13418 bp, 13 predicted proteins | sample 7442481 | NCBI WGS metagenome assembly JACCDH01 (sample SAMN15323433, study PRJNA562643) | freshwater metagenome | isolation source: river surface water | place: USA:Blue River Watershed | collected 2017-08-15
GTCGTGCTTTCTAAATACCGGTTCGGTATGGTTGGTAACTCTCGAAGTTTCAAAGCAGCCCCCCTGATCAATACTCACATCAATAAGTACCGAATTGGGTTTCATGGCACTTACTGTTTCTTCGCTGACCAAACAGGGGCTGAGGCCATTTTTTGCCCGAATGGCGCCAATAACCACATCAGAGGATTGAATGGCTTTTTGTAAAACCATGGGTTGAATAACGGAAGTAAATACTCGGCTACCAATGGTGTCTTGCAGGCGACGCAGACGATACACCGAATTATCAAACACTTTTACCTGTGCACCCAACGCAATGGCTGTACGGGCGGCATATTGACCCACTGTTCCGGCTCCCAAAATAACTATTTCGGTGGGCGGAACACCACTTACTCCTCCTAACATTAAACCCTTTCCATGAAACACCGTACTCAAATATTCAGCCGCTATGAGTACCGAGGTGGAGCCCACAATTTCACTCATGGCTCGCACAACCGATAAAACATCGCCCTCGTCGCGTAGGTATTCAAAAGATAAAGCGGTAATTTTTTTAGCCAGTAAGGCTTGTAGGTGCTCTGCTTTTAGGCTGGAGAGTTGCAGCGTTGAAACCAAAATTTGTCCGGGTTTCATCCATGCCACTTCTTCGGTAGTTGGGGGTGCAATCTTAATAATAATATCCGCCTGATAAACCTCCTTTGGGTTGTATACAATACGAGCCCCTTGCTCACTATACTCCCGATCGGTAAAATTGGCAGCCATACCCGCTCCCGATTCTATCACCACTTCGTGGTCGTTATTTACCAAAACGGCCACCGAAAGGGGTGTTAAGGCAATTCTATTTTCCTGAAAAGAGGTCTCTTTAGGAATGCCAATAAATAAGCGGTTCTTTTTAGCCTTGGTAGCTAAAAGGACTTCTTGGGGTTGTAATAGGGCCTGACGGGCAAGATTGCCGAGTTCTGTTTTCATTTTTTTGTGAGTTGGGCTATTGAAAATACAAAAAATGACGGGCTTAGCCCACTTGTTCTAACTGTATGTGTCGGGTATTCGGGTCTGAACCAACGTGAATAGATATTTTCAAATACCGCTCTGGCCATAGGCCTTCTATTTTTTCGGGCCATTCAATAAAACAATAGTGGCCAGAGTAGAGGTATTCTTCCAAACCAAAGTCTAACGCTTCGCTAGGTGTTTTTAACCGATAACAATCGAAGTGATACACCAAACCATCGGGGTATTCATACTCATTAATGAGCGAAAACGTGGGACTACTTACGGCCGAATTCACACCAAGCGATTCACAAAGAGCTTTAATAAGCGTTGTTTTTCCAGCACCCATGTCGCCAAAAAATAAAAACACGGTATTGTTACCGGCTTGCTTTAACAACGTTTGTGCGGTGATGTTTAATTGGTGTATGGGGCTTAACAAGGTGCTCATGCTGCAAAAAAATGGGGCTATTTAGGTAAATAGGTAGCAAATGGAACAATCATTTCTTCTAAAGAAACACCCCCATGCTGAAAGGTGTCGTTGTAGTGATTCACAAAATGGTTGTAGTTGTTGGGGTATACAAAAAAGTCGTCGGGTTTGGCAAATATAAAACTCGAACTTAGGTTTTGTTTAGGCAAGTTGGCATCGCTTGGGTTTTTCACAAAAAACACATCCTTAGGGTTAAAATTGAGGTTTTTACCTTGTTTGTAGCGTAAATTGGTATTGGTATTTCGGTCGCCAATTACTTTTACGGGACGTGTTACCCGAATGGTTCCATGATCGGTGGTAATCATTACGCGAACATTTTTCTTTGCCAACTTTTTTAATAAATCTAATAATGGCGAGTGGATGAACCATGAGTGGGTGAGCGAACGGTAAGCCGATTCATCGCTAGCCAATTCTTTAATCATGGCCATATCGGTGCGGGCATGCGAAAGCATGTCGACAAAATTGTATACCAATACATTTAAATCGTTGGCAAGTAAATTGTTTACGTTTTCGGTTAGCTCTCTGCCTTTTTCTGCTGTTAAAATTTTGTGATACGAAAATTTACACCCTTTGCGATATACCCGGGCAATTTGTGCCTCTAAAAATGCTCGCTCATGCAGGTTTTTTCCGCCCTCATCTTCGTCGTTTTGCCAAAGATTGGGGTGATTTTTTTCCATTTCTTGTGGTGTTAAACCAGAAAAAATGGCGTTTCGGGCATATTGAGTTGCGGTTGGAAGAATACTGTAATAATGGTCTTCTTCCTCCAAACGAAAATATTCGGTAATAATGGGGTTTAATATACGCCACTGATCGTAACGCAGGTTATCAATCAAAATAAAAAAGGTGCTAACCTGTTCTTTAATAGTTGGGAACACTTTTTTTCGGAACAATTGGTCGGAAGTAAGGGGACCATCGGCCGGGTGTTTCATCCAGTGGAGGTAATTTTTTTCTATGAACTTGAAAAATTGGTTGTTGGCTTCTTCTTTCTGGGTAGTTAAAATTTCGTGCATGCCCTCATCCTCCAATTGATCGAGCGAAAGCTCCCAATAAATGAGTTTTTTATACACATCGGCCCAAGAGGCGTGGTCTAGCCTTTCGTTCAAAATCATGCCCAGATTTCTAAAATCTTGCTGGTAGGCCATGGATGTTTTTTCACTCACCAAGCGCTTATTGTCGATGAGTTTTTTGATGGTCAATAAAATTTGCTTGGGGTTAACGGGTTTAATGAGGTAGTCGTCAATTTTGGAGCCAATGGCATCTTCCATTAAATACTCCTCTTCGCTTTTGGTAATTAATACAGCAGGAGTTTCGGGGCTGCTGTTTTTAATTTCTGCTAGGGTTTCAAGGCCGCTGAGGCCGGGCATGTTTTCATCTAAAAACACCAAATCAAAGTGCTGCGACCTAAATAATTCAAGTGCATCGGTGCCATTGGTTACCGTTTTTACTTGATAACCCTTATCGTTTAAAAATAAAATATGGGGTCGCAATAAATCAATTTCATCGTCTGCCCAAAGTATATGTATTTCTTGCATGCCCTATAAAAACCGTTGATTGCGAATATACACCAACGGTCGCTGTTTTTTCTATCGTTTAATTTACCAATTTTGTACTACATTTATCTACACGTGAATAAGAAAAAAATTATCAACGATCCGGTGTACGGATTTATTAGTATACCCACCGAGCTCATTTTCGATTTGCTCCAACACCCCTATGTACAACGATTGCGCTACATCAAACAGTTGGGTATGACGCACTTGGTGTATCCCGGAGCACTACACACCCGCTTTCACCACGCTTTGGGGGCCATGCACCTCATGGGCTTGGCGGTTGAAACCTTGCGTGCTAAGGGCGCTGAAATTACGGCCGATGAAGAAGAAGCGGTGCAAATTGCCATTTTGCTGCACGATATTGGACATGGTCCCTTTTCACACGCCTTAGAGCATGTGCTCATTGAAGGAGTTTCACACGAACACATTTCGGCTCTGTTAATGGATCGTTTAAACGACGAATTCGAGGGTCGCTTAGGCATGGCCATCGCCATTTTTAATAAAAACTATCCAAAAATTTTCCTTTCACAGCTCATATCCGGTCAATTAGATATCGACCGCATGGACTACCTGAACCGCGATAGCTTTTTTACAGGTGTTTCTGAGGGTGTAATTAGTTCTGACCGCATTATTAAAATGCTAACCGTTCACCAGGGGCAGTTGGTGGTAGAAGAAAAAGGAATTTATTCCATTGAGAAGTTTTTAATTGCCCGACGCCTCATGTATTGGCAGGTGTATTTGCACAAAACTGTAATTGCCGGCGAAGAACTGCTGATTAAAATTTTAGAGCGTGCCAGAGAATTGGCTTTAGACGGAAAAGAGCTTTTCGCCACACCCAGTTTAGGGCACTTTTTAAACCACATTATTAAACGAGAAGATTTTGAAGAAAACCCCATTCACCTGGAGCGTTTTGCCAAATTAGATGATCATGATATTTTTACCTCGGTAAAGGTTTGGGCCGAAAACGAAGACTTTATCTTGTCGACCTTAAGCCAACATTTAATCTCTCGAAACCTGTATCAAGTAGAAATTAGCAACCAAGCACCCGAATTGCACGTAATTACCCAAATGGTTGAAAACGCCTGTACAACGTATCAATTAAACGAAGACGATGCCTCCTATTTTGTATTTACCGATACCATTAAAAACAGCGCTTACAGACCGGGAGATGGCAGTATACAAATTTTATTAAAAGGCGGCGAAGTGGTAGATATTGCCCAAGCATCAGACAATTCGAACCTAGAAGCATTGGCCAAAACCGTTAAGAAATACATTTTTTGCTATTTAAAAGAATTGAAAAACTAAGTATTAATTAAATTTTTGTTAGGCTAAACACTAAATAAGGTTAACTTTGTAAGTTAAGTACCTAAATCTAACACACGAATAAAGCATGCAATTTACTGCTCACCAAATAGGGCAACTACTACAAGGAACCATTGAGGGAAACCCAGACGTGGCAGTAAGCAAGTTGGCGAAAATTGAAGAAGCGCAAACCGGCGACTTGTCTTTTTTGGCCAACCCCAAATACGAGCCCTTTTTATACGACTCAAAAGCATCCATCATTATTGTTAATAAAGATTTAGTGTGTGCTCAAAAAGTAAGCGCCACCCTCATTCGGGTAGACGATGCTTACAGTGCGTTTTCTGTGTTGCTAAACCTATACAACACAGCCAAATTAGATAAAAAGGGAATCGAAGAACCTAGTTTTATTCACCCCACAGCCAGTATTGGTAAAAATGTGTACATAGGCGCCTTTGCCTACATTGGGGCACATGCCAAAATTGGCGATAACACTAAAATTTACCCACAAGTTTACGTAGGCGATAATGTTACCGTTGGAAACGATGGGTTAATTTTTTCTGGAGTAAAAATCTATTTCGATACCATCATTGGCCACCAAGTAATTATTCACTCGGGTACGGTTATTGGTAGCGATGGTTTTGGCTTTGCGCCACAAAACGACGGCACGTATAGCAAGGTGAGCCAAATTGGCAACGTAATTATTGAAGACGATGTAGAAATAGGTGCCAACACCACCATTGATAGAGCAACAATGGGTTCTACCATTATTAAAAAAGGGGTAAAACTCGATAACCTCATACAGGTTGCGCACAATGTAGAAATTGGACAAAATACCGTAATAGCCTCACAAACGGGAATTTCTGGAAGCTCCAAAGTGGGTGGACAGGCCGTTATAGGTGGGCAAGTAGGTATTGTGGGGCACATTAGCATTGCTAAAGGCAGTCAAATTCAAGCAAAATCGGGCATCACCAATAGCATTACCGAAGAAGGGAAAAAGTGGGGCGGAGTACCTGCCACACCATTTATCAATAATCAACGTTCTCAAGTGGTATTCCAGCGATTACCAGAGCTAGAACGAAAATTGATAGAACTAGAAAACGAATTAAATACCTTAAAAAAACAAGGAAAATAAGTACGCTTTTTTCCGGTACAGCCAAGCATGAATATCAAACAACGAACCATTAAAGACTCTTTTTCGCTTTCGGGTGTGGGTTTGCACACCGGCGAAGCGGTGACCATCACCTTTAAACCTGCTGCAGATAATCACGGCTATAAGTTTTGCAGAGTAGATTTACCCGGAAAACCCATAGTAGATGCCGACGTAGATAATGTAACCGATACTTCTAGAGGCACTACCATTTCGCAAAATGGCGCAAGTGTAAGTACAATTGAGCATGTATTGGCTGCATTGGTAGGTTGCGAACTAGATAATGTGTTGATGGAGCTAGATGGACCCGAAATTCCAATTATGGACGGAAGTTCCATCGAGTTTATTGATGCTTTAGAAAAAGCAGGTTTTGTAGAACAAGAAAGCGATCGAGAATATTACAGCATTCCGGCCAATATTCATTATACCGAACCTGATAGAAAAGTAGAAATGGTGGCCATGCCATTAGACGATTATCGTTTTACTTGTATGATTGATTACAATTCTCCAATTTTAGGAAGTCAGCATGCAGCCATTACCAGCCTATCCGAATTTAAAAAAGAAATTGGCTCATGCCGTACTTTTTGCTTTTTACATGAGTTAGAAGCACTTTTAGAACACAACCTGATAAAAGGTGGCGATTTAAATAACGCCATTGTGGTGGTAGATAAAGAGGTAAGCAAAGAAGAACTTAAACACTTGGCCACTCTGTTTGGAAAAGATGACATTGATGTTGCCCGTGAAGGTATTTTAAACAACATCAAACTACGCCACCAAAACGAACCCGCACGTCACAAACTATTAGACATGATTGGCGATTTAGCCTTAGTGGGCGTTCCACTCAAAGGGCACATCATGGCTGCTCGTCCGGGGCATGCTGCAAACGTGGCTTTTGCCAAAAAAATAAAAGCCCAGTGGAAAAAAGACACCAACAAAAAACACGTACCTAAATACAATTTAACCGCTACCCCGGTATACGATACGGTTCAAATTATGAACATTTTGCCGCACCGTCCACCATTTTTATTGGTCGATAAAATTTTAGAGTTATCCCAAAATCACGTGGTTGGTGTAAAAAACGTAAGCATGGGCGAGCCCTTCTTTGAGGGTCATTTCCCAGGCTCACCGGTAATGCCAGGTGTATTACAAATTGAAGCCATGGCACAAACCGGTGGCATTTTGGTATTAAACACCGTGCCCGATCCAGAAAACTACCTCACCTATTTCCTAAAAATCGAAAATGCTCGATTTAAAGAAAAAGTACTTCCTGGAGATACGCTCGTGTTCCGTTGCGATTTAATTACCCCCATCAGACGTGGAATTGCCCAAATGAAAGGCGTAGGTACCGTGGGCGATAAAATTGTGGTGGAAGCCGAACTTATGGCACAAATTGCAAGAAAAACACACTAAAGCACATGATTCAACCTTTAGCATATATTCACCCCCAAGCAAAAATTGCTGAAAATGTAGTCATCGAACCCTTTGTTACCATTCACAAAGATGTGGTTATTGGCGAAGGCACTTGGATTGGCTCAAACGTAACCATCATGAATGGTGCTCGTATTGGTAAAAACTGTCGCATTTTTCCGGGTGCAGTAATTTCTGCAGCCCCACAAGATTTAAAATTTGGTGGCGAAGAAACTCTAGCCGTTGTGGGCGATAATACAACCATAAGAGAGTGTGTAACCATCAATCGGGGTACGTCCGATAGAAAAGAAACCCGAGTGGGTAATAATGTGCTTTTAATGGCTTATACCCACATTGCACACGATTGCATTGTAGGAAACAATTGTATTTTGGCCAATGGTGTTCAATTAGCCGGACATATTACCGTAGACGATTTTGCCATTATTGGCGGAATGACCGCTGTACACCAATTTGTAAGCATTGGTGCCCATGTAATGATTTCTGGAGGATCGCTCGTTCGTAAAGATGTTCCACCTTACACCAAAGCGGGTCGTGAGCCCCTATCGTATGTGGGTATAAATTCAGTAGGCTTACGCCGTAGAGGCTTTAGCTCCGAAAAAATTAACGAAATTCAAGACATTTACCGAGTGTTGTTCCTAAAAAACAGCAATACCACCAAAGCACTCGATTTGGTAGAAACTGGTTTTAAACCCACCGAAGAACGCGACGAAATTGTGAACTTCATTCGTAACTCCAACCGAGGAGTGATGAAGGGTTTTGGTAACGGATAAAAAGGATGAGGATTATTCTTGACAACATCGGTCGTAGATTTAACCAAGAATGGATCTTTAAATCACTGAACTATACATTCGAATCGGGACAATCCTACGCTATTTTAGGTGCCAATGGGAGTGGGAAATCGACCCTACTTCAAATTCTAAGTGGCAGTTTAAGTGCCTCCGAGGGTCGAGTGCGGTACGAAAAAAACGGTCAAATACTCGATGTTGAAACTGTATTCGAGCAACTCAGTGTAGCGGCACCCTATTTGGAATTGGTTGAAGAGTTTACACTCGAGGAAAGCATCGATTTTCATTTTAAATTTAAACAATACCTTCCGGGAACGAACAAAACCATTGTTTTAGAAACCCTTGGACTTAAAAATGCCAATCACAAAGCAATAAAATACTTTTCATCGGGCATGAAACAACGGGTGAAATTAGCCTTAGCACTTTTCTCCGATGTGCCACTGTTGCTGCTCGATGAGCCCACCGCTAACTTAGATGAACAAGGCATTGCGTGGTACCAAGAACTCGTTCAAACCTGGAGCGCTAACAGAAGCATTGTAGTGTGTTCCAACCAAGCACACGAGTATGCGTTTTGCAGCCACAGCCTCCAATTGGCCGATTATAAAAAGTTTTAATCCGGAGCAAGTATTGCTAAATAACAAAAATCTCCCTACCTTTGCGGCACCAAAACCGGGTGTTGCATCACCCTAAAAAATCGGTTTTTATGGCAAAAGCATCAGAAATAAAAAATGGAAATATTCTTCGTTTCAACGGAGAATTGGTTACCGTGGAAGAATTCATCCACCGTACCCCGGGTAACCTTCGGGCATTTTACCAAGCTCGTATGCGTAACGTAAAAACTGGAAAATTGGTAGAATATCGCTTTCGCACCGACGAGGAGGTTGAAATTTGTCGCGTAGAAACCAACGATTATCAATATTTATACGAAGATGGCGACTATTTTGTGGTAATGGACAATACCTCTTTCGAGCAATTCAATATTCCCAAATTTTTATTTGGCGATGCTGCTCGATTCATGAAAGAGGGAATGAATGTGATTGTAGCTTTCGAAAGCGAAGAGCCTATTATGGCCCAAGCACCCGCCAGCGTAGAACTAGAAATTACCTACAGCGAACCAGCTGTAAAAGGAGATACCTCTACCAATGCGCTGAAAAGCGCAACCGTAGAAACTGGTGTTGAAATTCGTGTACCCTTATTCATCAACCAGGGTGAACGAGTACGAATTGACACCAAAACCGGCGAATATATTGAGCGGGTAAAATAAAGATCTTTAATTAAGTTTAAGGTTTAGGTTGATTATAGACGGTCTTGAAGCAATTCAAGGCCGTTTTTTATTTTTACTACCTTTACCGAGTGAATAAAGTAGAAGCCAGAACCTATTTCTTAGCACAGCGACACGCTCAAAGCAATACACAACTCGATGCTGCAAACCAAGCGGTTTTGGAGCAGTTTAAACGGTTGCCACTCAACGAGGTTCGGTACCTTCATCTGTTTTTACCCATCGAAACAAAAAAGGAAGTAAACACCTATTTATTGGCCCAATGGTTGAAAGAAAATCACCCCGAAATTATCCTAGTGCTCTCCAAAACTAACACCGAAAGCCACACACTTAGTCATTTTATTTGGGACAAACACACGGTACTAAAAACAAATAAATGGGGAATTACAGAACCCGAGGGCGGAATGGAAGTGTCGGAGAAAAAGATTGATTGGGTGTTGGTACCACTTTTAGCGTACGATTTGGTGGGAAATAGGGTGGGCTACGGAAAAGGGTTTTACGATCGCTTTTTGGCCGAATGTAGATCCGATGTTCAAAAAATTGGCCTATCTCATTTCGAACCAATTGACTGCATTGACCATGCAGAAGCCTTTGATATTAAACTGAACGCGTGTATTGAACCGCAAAGAATATGGCGATTTAATGATTTTGCGCCTTCACAAAATCGGTAATAAAATAACCAATAAGCTTCGCCAATAAATTGCCGGGAGTAACAATGCCTTCGCAAAGATGTAAGTAGGCAATTTTTGTACCTTGTGTTTGATACAAAAAAGAGCGGATTTGCTCGGCTGTAAAACCACTTGGGCTGGCTGCACTGGCTGAGGCATAAGCGATACTATCTAAATCAAGCTCTAACCCTCGTAACCCATCGGTAAACTCAAGTGCTTGTAAAAACGCATCTTTTGGACTAATTTTTTCGCGTAAAAAATCCTCAAAATACGTGGCTCGAATTCGCTCTGCATTTTGGGCTAATTGGGTACGCAAATGCTGCGAATTATAATTTTCGTGTAAACCCAACACCGCATATTTTTCCAGAAAACCCTCGTAATAGGCATAGGAAAAGCCGTTTCCACTGTGTCGGCCTTCGAGTGCCCTAAAATCGGCATGGGCATCAATATTAATTACATGTACCGCTTGGTTATGATGTAGTGATAGTGCCTTTAAAATAGGGTAGGCATTGTTGTGACCGCCACCAATCACGATAGGTACCTTTCCGGCTGCAAAAACAGCTTGAATAAGATGGGTTACTTCCTCATCTACTTTAGTAACCAACGCTCTTAAAGCATTCGTATCGGCGTTTTGAGCTTGTTTTTGTTCTTCGTCAAAGCGTAAGCAACCCAATACCAAGAAATCGCTTCCCGATACTTTTTCGGTGCTTTGACAATTGCACAAGGCTGGTAGAACTTCTTGCCATGTATGAGCGGTACCGGGTTTTCCCCCATTGGCCAATACACCAATATCTTCGGCCAAGCCAACTAATACAAACGGTGCAGCACAGGTTGTTAATTGCTCCAAAGAAGCAATGGTGCAAAACTCTTGACCCAGTTTTTTCTCCCCCTCACGGATGTGGGTGAGAGCCAATAAATCATTAGACGTATAAAACTGAACCTTACTCATGGCTATACTGTTTTCCATTTATAACCACATTTTCAATCAAATTTTCGCCGAAAGAATAAGGCAAATAAGCTAATGAAGGGAGTGGTTTGGTAATAAAAAAGTTAGCCACCTTTCCTACGCTAATGCTGCCATAATGTTCTGCTAGCTCCATGGCAGCTGCACCATTTAAGGTGGCAGCATTAATGGCTTCCTCGGGTAACATTTTTTGACGCATGCAAGCCAAAGAAACTACCAAGTTCATATTACCCGATGGTGAAGAGCCTGGGTTATAATCAGAAGCTAGGGCAAGGCGAATGTTTTTTGCTATCAAACTGCGGGCATTCGCAAAAGGAATACCTAAAAAGAGAGAACAATTTGGTAACAGTGTGGCAATGGTGGAGCTATTTGCAAGGGCTTTTTCGGCAGAGATGTCCATTTCTTCTAAATGGTCTACCGAAAGGGCTTGGTGTGTTACTGCCAATTCTACCGCACCATTAGCCGATAATTGGTTGGCATGTATTTTGGGCTTTAGACCATGGCGTGCTGCAGCTTGTAAAAGTTGTTCGGTTTCGGTTACCGAAAAAAAGCCCTGCTCACAAAACACATCCATATAATCGGCCAAATCCTCTGAAACAATTCGGGGCAATAGGTCTTGCACCAACATGTCAATATAGGCCTGGTGGTGATTTTGAAACTCTTTGGGGTAAGCATGGGCACCCAAGAATGTAGATTTAATAGGAATGGGCGCCCATTCTTTTAATCGTTTAATTACTCGAAGCATTTTTAGTTCGCCGGCTACACTTAAGCCATAGCCACTTTTAATTTCAATAGCTCCTGTTCCAAGAGCAATTAGAGCTTCCAGGCGGGCTTTGGCCGAGTGATATAGCTCTTCTTCTGAGCAGGCCTGAAGTTTTTTTGCCGAATTTAAAATTCCGCCGCCGGCAGCAGCAATATCCTCATAACTGTTGCCACGAATTTTCAATACAAACTCCTCTTCCCTGCTAGCGGCAAAAACAAGATGGGTATGCGAATCGCACCAAGAGGGGAAAACCCAACCTTGATTAACCGATACTTGTTCCATATGCGCTGCATTCGCTGGAAGAGCATCCATTGAACCAAAATCGGCAATTCGGCCATGTTCAACCAATAGCCAGGCATTTTCTAGGGTGGGTAGAGTAGCCAAGTCACTACCTGCCAATACCCGAGTGTGGACATTGTGCGTGCCAACCAAGGTGTGAATATGGGTATAAAGAGTAGTACTCATACTTAAAACGCTAGTTCTACCAATACCGGACAGTGGTCTGAATGTTTGGCATCGGGCAAAATAGCTGCTCGTTTTAAATTCGATTTAAGCGATTCGCTCACCAAGGTATAATCAATTCGCCAACCTAAATTTTTAGATCGAGCTCCGGCTCGGTAACTCCACCAGGTATAATGATGGGGTTCTTCGTTAAAATATCGGAATGAATCCACAAAACCACTTTGAATGAAACGCTCCATCCAGTCGCGTTCTTCGGGTAAGAACCCCGAAGAATTGGCATTTGATTTTGGGTTGTGAATGTCGATGGGTTTGTGGCAAATATTGTAATCTCCACAAATAATTAAATTAGGGATGTTTGTTTTTAGGGTGTCGATATACCTTTGAAAATCATCCAAAAACCGATACTTAAACGCTTGTCGCTCGTCGCCACTAGAACCCGATGGAAAGTAGGTGCTCAACACCGAGCAGTGCTCAAAGTCGACCCGAATAACCCGACCCTCTCGGTCGTAATCGGGCAGTCCACAACCATACTCCACGTGTTTAGGCTTAATTTTGGTAAAAATTGCTGTGCCACTATAGCCCTTTTTTTCAGCTGGATACCAATAATGTTGATAGCCCAATTCTTCTAGCAAATGCAAGTCGGCCAATTGGTCGGGGGTGGCTTTAATTTCTTGCAGGCACACCACATCTGCCTGAGTGGCCTTTAACCACTCTAGCCAATTTTTACTCAAGGCAGCACGAATGCCGTTTACATTGTAGGTAATTATTTTCATGGTTTTGTAGCCAATCCGAGGGTTTTCTCTAATTTTTTGGCTTCTTTTTTCTTCAGTAAAGTAACGGTCATTCGTACATCTTCTAGTGGACGATCGGCTGGGCCGGTTTTTACTGCAGCCACGGCATCAATCAATTCAATGCCCTGAACCACTTCTCCATAAACGGTGTAGTTTTGGTCGAGATGTGGAATACCGCCTAGGGTTTTGTATACCTCTCGCTGGGCCGGGGGTATTTTTCTACCTTTCAAACGGGTTTGTTCCAACTGGTTTAATTGCTCGTCGGTAAATACTTTTCCTTGTGCCAAATAAAACTGGCAAGCGCTTGATGCTTTTGTGGGGTTATCGTCTCTAGCAGCGGCAATAACTCCTTTTTTATGGAACAACTCATCGCGAAACTCGGCTGGCACGGTATACCCCAAATCGCCATCGCCCAAGGCTTGGCCCGGTTTGGCTGTTTTAGAATCTGGGTCGCCGCCCTGAATCATGAATCCTTGAATGACACGGTGAAAAAGCGTGCCACTTAAATTACCCGCTTGGGTAATTTTAACAAAATTATCTCGGTGTAGTGGTGTTGCGTTGTACAATAGTACCACACAGCTACCCTTATCGGTAGCAATACGAACAAATTGGTGCTTGGGTTTACTTGCTTTTGCTGACAGCGCAAAAAGGAGGAAACTAAAAATCAAAAGTCTTTTCATGGCATTGGCTTTGTTTAAATATAGGAATTTATTGATTATTGAAATAGGTTACAATGAGTGATTTTATGAGCATTTCTTGCTCTAAAAGGGTATAAGGTGGTAGGGGTTTCACCAACTTCCAATGGGGCCAA
>JACCDH010162878.1_pt1 | contig 13416 bp, 11 predicted proteins | sample 7442481 | NCBI WGS metagenome assembly JACCDH01 (sample SAMN15323433, study PRJNA562643) | freshwater metagenome | isolation source: river surface water | place: USA:Blue River Watershed | collected 2017-08-15
GCGTCAAAGACCAGTTGTGGCTTACCCATACCTCAGAGAAGCAGACGTTAAGTTTTCCAGACGTGTCATCAGATGTATTGACGTACGTCAAAAGATGAACAAACAATTAGAATGGCCTCGCCAACCTTTAAACAGGTTGTTATACGAGGAGATGTCTAAAGGTAATATCATTCCTTACAAAACCGACTCTTTGTTGTCTTTCTACAATACAGAAGACTTCACTAAGCGCGGTGGTCAGGAGATTATCGTGTTCATCGCTACAGACCCTGATGATCCGACCATTGGTTACGATTCAACCTACTACGAACCATACAAGTACGAAAACATCAGAAAGTACTGGGTAATGGAAGATTGGATCTTCGACTATAAACACTCTGTGTTTAAGCCAAGAATCATCGCAATTGCACCTATCTTCAGACCATCTTACGGTGGTGCTACTGCGCCTGAACAACCTTTGTGCTGGATTAAAATGGATGAGATTCGCCCTCTGTTGGCCAATACCGAAATGTTTAACCGTTACAACGATGCTTCCCGCTTAAGCTTCGACGATTTCTTCCAAATGAGAATGTTCGATAGCTTCATCGTGTACGAGTCTAACGTGTTCGATAACTACGTCAACCAGTTCCAGGAATACGAAAATGATGCCGTTGGTGCTCTGTTGAAGAGTGATGAGATCAAGAATGATCTGTTCATCTTCGAACACGACCTGTGGCAGTTCTAATCGGACTATACCTTATTGAAAAACCCGGCCTTGCGCCGGGTTTTTTTTTGCACGAATAGGAACTAGGAATTAGGAACTAGGAATTAGGAACTAGGATATAGGGGTTAGGGGGCGAAACGCCAGAGAAAAATAGAGTCAATCAATTTATAAGGCAGATCGTGGACTGCAAGTCCGACGGCTATAATTGGTGTATCGATGTAAAATGTTTTTAAAATCCCATCCATCGCAGAACCAATCCCATTAACCGAGGCTATGCCGAGCTCAGTGAAACTAATCCCAGCCAAGCCCGCGCAGCGCCCATCCTTTCCCCTAGTCCCTATTTCCTAGTTCCTAATTCCTGGTATTCCCCAGCAATATCCCCCCTCATTTTCCGTTATAATTATAGCATTAAATTATTCGTATCATGAGACATTCTACATTCACAACCCCCAAATTCTTTATTGATACTGGCCCCTGATTTTCTCTGTCAGCCGTATCTTTTTTTTACCTCTTTCATCAGTTATTAACACTGATCTTTTACTGACTTATTAATCCTTATTTAATAGCCCTAATAACGCTAGATGATAGTTCATTGCCGATATATAAATTGTGTAATGAAAAGGAGAGGTATTGTTCAGGTTTACCCACACAAACTAAACAACTAATCAACAATTAAATTCAAACCTTATGGCCACACAACAACTTAGTCCCAGACAGAAAATGATCAATATGATGTACCTCGTTTTGATCGCCCTTTTAGCTCTCAATGTTTCTCGAGAAATATTGAAATCGTTCTACCTTTTCGAACTCTCTTACATCAATGCCAATCAATCTACCGAAATAAGAAATACTGAATTGATGAATGCTTTTACATCCAGGATGGATAATCCAAAAACCAAAGCTCGCACACAACAATGGTACCAGCTGGCGCTACAAACCAGAAACATCTCCAAAGATTTTTGCACCTATGTCGAGTCGGTAAAAAAAGATATCGTCACAAAAGGTGGTGGAAGGGAGGATGCTGCCTCGGCTTCCGAAAAGACCCCAGAACTCAAAAAGCCAGATGATATGGAAGAACATGCCCACTACTTTATTGATGAAGGATTAGGGCATGGTAAGGAACTTCAGAAAAAAATCAATGATACGCGCAAACAACTCTGTCAGATTCTACTGACAGCCCGAAACGGTGTGGCCGTTGCTGCCGCACTAGAGCGTTCTTCTCAACTCAAAGCCATAGATCCACCTAAGTCTGCCATGTCCTCATCTACCTGGGTGTCGCTTTACCTCGAAAATGCGCCTCTGGCCAGTGTGGTGACACTACTAACCAAAACGCAACACGATTGTAAGGCCCTCGAATCGGAAGTGTTAGCGGTGCTCAGCGAGAATATCAATATCTCGACACTCACCAACGATGCCCAGATGGCCATGATCATTCCAGAGCAATCTGCTGTACTGAGCGGCGAAATGTTCAATGCTAAAGTCGCTTTAGTGACCTACGACTCTAAAACTGGTGCGCGCATGCTCGTAAACGGACAGCCCATAAAAGTTGAAAATGGGGTTGGATCGATCAGTATTCCTGCCACTGGTTCTGGCTCACACAGTTTGACAGCTCAAATAGAATCCATTGATCCCAATACAGGTAATCCAATGTTGGTTACGTCTCCCGTACTCGAATGGCAGTCCTTTCAGGCTGCGGCCACCATCTCTGCTGATAATATGAATGTCTTGTTTTTGGGTTTAGAAAATCCTGTCTCTATCTCTGTGCCTGGTATCACACCAGAAAACACCATAGTGAGCGCCACCAATGGTATTCAGCTAAAAGCATTGGGAAAAGGCAAGTATATGGCGACTGTGAGCGGCTCTGCCAAAACCGGCACTATACAAGTTAAAGCCCGCATGCAAAATGGCAGTATCAAAACTATGGGCGAAATGGCGTATCAGCTGCGGAAGGTCCCCCATCCCGAATTCAGACTGGGTAGTCTTGAATCTGGGGCACACGAAAAATCGGCCATCATGGCCCAACAGTTTGCCTATGCATTTTTAGAAAACTTTTACTTTAAAGGTGTCCGTTTTCAGGTGCTTAAGTACCACGTTACACGCTATTCTAAGAAGTCCATTAACACGCCCGATGTTACGGTTAACGGCAACTCAACCGCCGCACTTAAGTCGCTCTTAAATGCTGCCAAATCGGGAGATGTCTTGCACTTTGATCAAATCAGGGTATCCGGACCAAACGGCGAAATATCACTGAAGGAATATTCTATAAAGATAAAATAACATAAACTTGATGTCGGCGTATACACTTGATTGTCAAAGCTGACTTTTCTAAAGCGACTTAATAGACGGCGAAAACGCATACCAATGCCTGTGTTTTCGCCGTTTCGTCGTTTCCCTGTAACGAAAGGATGGTATATTGGAGAATTATGCCTATCTTTGCAAACTTTTTTAAATACATGCAAGCCATAAGAAACATCGCTATTATCGCCCACGTTGACCACGGTAAGACTACATTGGTTGATAAAATTTTACACCATTGCAACCTTTTCCGTGAAAACGAGGAGTCTGGAGAATTGATCCTGGATAACAACGATCTGGAACGTGAGAGAGGTATCACCATTTTCTCTAAAAACGTATCTGTTCAATACAAAGGTATTAAGATCAATATCATCGACACCCCTGGTCACGCCGACTTCGGTGGAGAAGTAGAACGCGTTCTGAAAATGGCAGACGGTGTGGTATTATTGGTAGACGCTTTCGAAGGTCCGATGCCACAAACCCGTTTCGTATTGCAAAAAGCGCTGCAACTGGGATTAAAGCCAATTCTTTTGATCAATAAAGTTGACAAAGACAACTGCCGTCCGGATGAAGTGCACGAATCAGTATTCGATTTGTTCTTCAACTTAGAAGCTAACGAAGAGCAATTAAACTTCCCAACCATCTACGGTAGTAGTAAACAAGGTTGGATGAGCACCGACTACAAACAGAAAACCGATAACATCGCCCCTTTGCTGGATTGTATCCTGGATTATGTACCTGCGCCAATCAATAACGAAGGTACCTTGCAAATGCAAATTACCTCATTAGATTATAGCAACTACTTAGGTCGTATTGCTGTAGGTAAAATTCACCGTGGTTCTATCAAAGAAAATCAACCGGTAACTTTGGTAAGAAACGATGGTTCAATGTCTAAGATGCGTGTGAAAGAATTGTATACCTTCGAAGGTTTGGGTAAGAAAAAAGTAACCGAACTTCAGAACGGTGATATTTGCGCCATCGTAGGTATCGAGAATTTCCAAATCGGTGACGTTGTAGCAGATTTCGAAAATCCGGAAGGCATGGAGAAAATTAAAATTGATGAACCTACCATGAGCATGATTTTCACCATTAATAACTCACCATTCTTTGGTAAAGAAGGTAAATTTGTGACGTCCAGACACGTGAGAGAAAGATTGGAAAAAGAAACAGAGAAAAACCTGGCACTTAAAATTGAAGATACTGAGAGTCCTGATAGCATATTGGTATACGGTAGAGGTGTATTGCACTTATCGATCTTAATCGAAACCATGCGTAGAGAAGGTTACGAATTACAGGTAGGTATGCCACGCGTTATCATCAAAGAAATTGATGGAGTTAAATGCGAGCCAATAGAAAACTTAGTTGTCGATGTTCCAGAAGAATTCTCTGGTAAAGTGATTGAATTAGCAACACAGAAAAAAGGTGAGTTGTTGATCATGCAGCCTAAAGGCGATATGCAACACCTTGAGTTCAAAATTCCTTCAAGAGGTTTGATGGGCTTGAGAAGTGCTATGTTAACCGCTACTGCAGGTGAGGCTATCATGGCACACCGTTTCGTAGATTACGAGCCATGGAAAGGTGAAATCGCCGGTAGAACCAACGGTTCATTGGTGAGTATGGATACTGGTACAAGTACTGCCTACTCTATCGATAAGATGCAGGACAGAGGCGTATTCTTCATCGATCCGGGAGAAGATATTTACGAAGGTCAGGTAGTTGGCGAGAATTCCAGACAGGATGATATGGTTTTAAACCTGGTTAGAGCTAAGCAATTAACCAATTTTAGAGCTGCTGGTAAGGACGATTCAGCCAAAATGGCCCCTAAGAGACAATTTTCTTTAGAAGAAGCTTTAGAATATATTCAGAAAGATGAATACGTGGAAGTTACTCCTAAATCACTGAGAATCAGAAAAATATACCTTAAGCAAACCGACAGAGAACGCTACGCCAAGCAGTTAATGTCATAAAAAATACACAATCTGTGAATATTTTTTGTTGAAGGTGTTTTTTATTCAGAATCAAATGTATAAATTTGCACCCAATTTTAATTATAAAATAGAAAAATGAAAAAATTATTAGTTATCGCTATCGCTGCATTCGCTTTCACAGCTTGCAACAACGCCGCAAAAACAGAAGAAACCACTGCTACTGACAGCCCAGCTGCTACAACTGAGCCAACTGCAACTACTCCAGTTGACACTACTGCTGCTCCAGTTGACACAACTGCTGCTGCTGCTACAACTGACGCTGCTGCAAAGCACTAATTTCTCAACAATCTTTAAAATGCAGCTATTTTTCGATAGCTGCATTTTTTTTTGCCCTAAAAATCAGAATTTTCCGTATCTTTGCGCCAATGAAAAAACTTTACACTTTCATTCTTACCTTATTTGTGGCTCTAGGTTCTTTAAACGCAGAAACCAATCCGGTTGCGTTTAAGTTATATCCTAACCCAATGACAGGGGATGTATTGCAAGTGAATTTCGATGTTGAATTCAAAGTAGGTCACGTTTATACCTTCGCCATTACCAATGTAATCGGTCAGGTAGTATACAACCACACCTTGTCTGATGACGAAATTAAAAAAGGCAGTTTCACTGTCAGAATGGATGATATCAAACTGGATAAAGGTGTTTATCTGGCTAAGATGGTTAACGGCGACCACTCATCGGTTCAAAAGTTGGTGGTGCGATAATGAACACCATTCCATTCGAACTCAAAGAAGAGTTCATTCCCCTTATTCAATTACTTAAATACACTGGTGTGGCCGAAACAGGTGCTCATGCTTCCGAATTGGTGGTCGATGGACTTGTTCTTTGTAACGGTCAGCCTGAAACCCGTAAGCGCTACAAAGTGCGCAAGGGCGATACCATCTCTGTCGATACCATCACGATTATTGTAGAATGAATCTGATCATTCGTCCAGCCACTGCTTCAGACATGCAAGCTGTTCATCAGCTCATCGTCGAATTGGCCATCTATGAAAAAGCGCCAAATGAAGTTGTTAATACGCCCGAACAACTGATCAAAGACGGCTTTGGCGATCAACCTTTATTTGTTTGTTTTGTGGCCGAACTCGATAATAAGGTGATTGGTATGTCGCTTAATTACGTTCGCTATTCTACCTGGAAAGGCGCTGTCTTATACCTCGAAGATCTTATTGTAACAGAATCACTAAGAGGGCAGGGCATTGGTAAAGCCTTGTTTCAACATACACTTCAATACGCCCGCAATAATGGCTACAGCCGTTTGCAATGGCAGGTGCTCGACTGGAATCAGCCGGCCATCGATTTTTACAGAACCTTTCAGGCCAGCTTCGATCCAGAATGGCTCAATGCCTGGGTGCAATTCTAAACTTTCATTCGCAGCCATTTAAAGAGCTGCTTGTAGCTTACCTTTTGTCCGTAACTTAAAATACCTATACGGTAGATTTTTCCGGCCAACCAAACAATCACAAAGAAACTGCCGTATAAGATTACCACCGAACTGATAATTTCTAACCAAGAGATATCGAATGGTAGGCGCACCATCATCACTACTGGCGATGTGAATGGTATCATACTGCTCCACACAGCCAAACTGCTGTTAGGGTCCTTTAAAACCGCTACTTGAGCTATCACCAAGCCAAAGATCAATGGCATAGAAACCGGGAACATAAATTGTTGGGTCTCTGTATCGCTGTCAACCGCACTGCCTATGGCAGCAAATAGGGAACTGTACAACAAGAATCCGCCAAAGAAGAACAATAAGAAACCGGTAATAATTTTAGCAAAGTTTAAACTGCGCAACTGATCCATAATTTCTGTCAGCATACCCAATTGTTGTGGGGCGTTTTGCTGAGCGGCAGCTACAGCTCCAGAACTGGCGCCGGCTTCTATACCCAATGCTATACTCAACACCGTTAACAAGACACCAGATAAAATAATCCATGCCATAAACTGGGTTAAGGCAACCAAGGCTACGCCTAAAATTTTACCCATCATCAATTCAAATGGTCGAACCGCCGAAACAATAATCTCGACAATACGGTTGTTCTTTTCTTCTGTCACACCACGCATAATCATCACGCCATACATAAAGATGAAGAGGTAGATGATGAATGCGCCGATATAACCAATACCTGATTTGATTTCCGTCGCACTGCTCTTACCACTGATCAACTGATCGGACATGTGGATTTTGGTTTTCATACTGTCTATCATTTCGGCATTCAAGCCTTTTTCGGCCAAATGCTGATTGAAATAATGGTCACTTAACAAAGCCTTTAATTCGCCTTTGTCTGAAATCGACAAGCTCTTCTTGGCCACAATGCCGATTGAATCGCCTGCCTGGTTCTTGATATCCAATACCAAATCAGCTTCGTCCTGGTTTACCATCTTCTTGCCATCTTCTTCTGTGCTTACAAAAGAAAATTCGAATGTTTCGCTTTTAGGAAGCTGTTTGTTCAAGGATAAATAAGGATCATGTACCAAAACGGCGCGTGTTTCCTTTTTGTTGAGCTGGTAATAAGAAATACCTGCTATAGAACCGTAAAATAATCCAATAAGAACCGGTCCTAACAAGGTCATGATAATAAAAGACTTCTTGCTAACCCTTGTGATATATTCGTGTTTTAAAATAAGTAAGATGTTTTTCATAGATTAATTTTGTGAAACGAGTTGAATAAAGATATCGTGAATACTTGGCATGAACTGTTGGAAAGCAATCAGTTCGCTTTGTTGCATGGCATATTGTATGGTATCGTTATGTGAGATGCCATTGAGTTTAAGCGTGTATGTTGGGAAACCTGAATCAGAGGTACCGGTTTTAATCACATTAATTTGCGGATGGTTAAATTCTAGGGGCTGTTGCGAGGTGATTTCAAATGTGTCGGTTTTAAACGTTTGTTTGACCTCGCTCACTTTACCATCCAGAATCTTTTCTGACAAGTGTATCAGAGCCATGTAATCACACAGTTTTTCGACGCTCTCCATTCTGTGGGTCGAGAAAATAATGGTAGTGCCTTGTTGCTTTAATTCCAGAATGATTTCTGTTAACAATTCAGCATTCACTGGGTCGAATCCACTGAAGGGTTCGTCTAAAATTAAGAGTTCCGGGTCGTTGATGACAGCAACAATAAACTGAATTTTTTGCTGCATACCTTTGCTGAGCTCTTCAATTTTCTTGCTCCTCACATCATACAACTTCATTTTCTTCAACCAGAAAGCGGCTTTCTCCTGAGCTTCTTTATAACTCATGCCTCTCAATCTGGCAAAGTATACCAACTGGTCTTGTACTTTTAATTTCTTATATAAACCGCGCTCTTCCGGCAAGTAACCAATATGGCGAATGTGCTCGGGTTGGAGAGGCTGACCTTTGAAAAGTACTGAACCCTCATCGGCTTGTGTGATTTGGTTGATGATACGAATGAGTGAGGTTTTACCTGCGCCATTCGGTCCGAGTAGGCCATATATACTGGCTTTCGGAATACTGAGAGACACCTTGTTCAATGCCGTTTTACCGGTGTAGAACTTAGAGACGCCTTGAATCGTAAGGATAGTGTTTTCCATAACTGAAGGTTCAAAACAATGCAGAATCTATGTGTCGCAAAAATGAATATCGACCATCGCCGATTTTAATCCGATAGAATGTCTTCTAAATAAGTACTCCATTTTAAAGGCCAATCGTTTTATTAATTGTCATTTATTTATCTATATTTGTCGTAAATTGTTATGAAGAAAATTCTATATATAGTCCTTCTGCTTTCTTTTATCACAGAGGCTTTTTCTCAATCTGCCACTGATTTCAACAATTATGTCCCCTTAAAATGCAGTGGCGAAATTCCCGAAGATTTTAAAACAGAATTGTCGAAACTTGTTAATCAGGCCAAAGACAAACAAACCAATAGTCGCATAGACAAAAAGCGCGAAGTGGAGTTTGCTGAATTGTCCAATTACCAGCTTAACAACATTCTTTACAGTGGCAAAGTGCTTTATGGTGATCCGCTCAGTAACTACGTTAATCAGGTAGCCGACATCGTTTTAAAAAATGAGCCAGAACTCAGAAACAAACTGCGTTTCTATGTGCTAAAAAACACCGATCTCAATGCCTATTCTACGCAAAGAGGTATTATTTTCGTAAGTGTGGGATTGTTGGCCCAAATTGAGTCTGAAGCTCAGTTGGCGTTTATTTTGTGTCACGAAATTATTCACTATAAAAACAACCATAACCTTGAAACCTATAAACACAATCAGGATCTCACCAAAAATGCCTCTATGGTAAACCGTATGGGCAATATGATGAACTATAGCAAAGAGAATGAGTTGGAGGCCGATAAAGAAGGTCTGAAATTATTTCTGACAACGCCTTATGGCACTAAAGAAATCAACGACTTGTTTGATGTGTTGCTGTATTCGTATTTGCCCTTTGATGAAATCAGTTTCGACTCAACCTATTTTAACAGTATGCCAGCTTATACAATGCCCGGTAAATACTACTTAAAAACAGCTTCAGATATTACGGCTGAAGAGGATGTCAACGATAGTTTGAGCACGCATCCCAATATCAAGAAAAGACGTTTGGGCATACAAACTTTATTGGAAACCAAGAACCATCCTGATGGTGCTTCCTTTATTTTAAGCAAAGAAACCTTTGCCAATGTGCAACGCATGGCTCGCTGCGAGTTAGCCATTATCCATCTCGAAGAAGCCGAAACAGAAGATGCTTTTTATGCCGCTTATTTGCTGGAGAAAATTTATGGCAAAACCTTGTTTGGCGATAAAATTATGAGTGGGGCTTTGTATACCATGAGTAAGCAAAAGAATCACGATCAGGAAGGCGTTAAAAGTGCGAAAATGGCCAAGCGTAATGATGATGTCGAATTGGCTGACGAATACTGGAAAAACATCGAAGGTCAGTCGCAAGCCATCTACCATTTCAGCTATAAAATTCCGGCAAAAGAACTCAATATTCTGGCAGCTAAAAAAATGTACGAGAACTACCAGTTATACAAAGACAATTTCTTCGGCACACGCTTCCACAGTTTGGTGTACGAATTGGTGAATACCCACGATTTGAATGTGGATGTTTTCAAGAAAGAATTTGTGCCTGAAGATACCACCAAAACAAAAGTAGAAGAGATTAAACCTGACGAAGAAACCAAATTGAGTAAGGTGTCTAAGATCAAAAAGAAAAAAGCATCTCAAACCGAAAAGCAAGATTACTCAAAGGATAACTATTACAAATACGCCTTTGTTGGTCACACCAATGACAGCATGTTCAAAGAAAGCTTTGAGTATTATGCCAACGAAAAGGCAGAACGCGAGAAAAAGGAGGAGTCTGAAAACTATCAGAAATATGCAGAAGCCAAAGATAAACTCATCGATAAACACGGTCAGGCGCTGGATATTCAAAAGTTTGTCATGATCAATCCGTATTATGCCAAATACTTGATGCAGTCGAGCTACTACAACTACAGTTTTTATTCTTACAAGGTTAAAGACCCAGAACTGAGTCCACTGGAAGAAGAGGCTATCGAGCAATCATTGGTGGGCTATATCAACGAGTATTCTACTAAACTCGGAATGGATGTGGATGTCATCGGTAGTACGCAGCAGAAAGATATCAATACCGATATGTTCAACGATTATCAGCAACTGATGACTTGGTTCTCAGAACGTATTTCTATCGGTACCATGGGTGCCTATACTTACACCGATCAGTACATGGAAAAATATGCCAATCAATATGGTTATATCGGTTTCTGTTACGTCAGCAATATCAATAAATCTCTAGAGGTAGTTTTCATCTTATTTGATATTAAGAATGGCGGATCGAAATTCATGTACGAGAAAGATGTAAGGAAGGGTAAACCAACGGGTGTATTTTCAAAAATGATCTTGTACGATATTCTCCATCAAATCAGTCAGAAGCCTACCAAAATCAATAAGCTTAAAAGGCGTTATCAGATTGACGAATAAGTTTAGGGTTGGTAAAATCGGTTGTTCAACAAACTGTTGATATAGATCTGATATTTGGCCTGAAGCTCTTTTTCCAGTATTTTTTGTTTGGCTATTTCTTCGGCTGTTAACTGATAGCGTATTCTGGTATTAGGCGTGTATTTGGGTTGTACGTGCATTTTATAGCTGCCGTCCGGATAGCGTCTTAGACAATAAGGATAGTCAATTAATTGTACCATACCATTGTCTATATTGATGGCTGTACCGTTTTTGCCTTTCATCAAATCTTTACCAAAACTAAAGTATTGCGCTTTGCTGCCACTTAATCCCATAATGGTTGGCATGATGTCGGTATGCGCCGCTGTAATAGAATCGCACCAGCCGGCCTTAATTAGTTTGGGTGCGTATACCATCAACGGAATTTCGTATTTGCCTGTTGGCGTGTAATAGTATTCGTTTTTGCTATGCGAAGGGTGATCGGCCGTGATGACAAAGATGGTATTTTCAAAGTAAGCCGATTTCCATACTTTCTTAAAAAACTGACGCATGGCATGGTCGGTGTACTGAACCGCTTTGTGAATAGGCAGTTCATTGGCCGTAAAGATACTTTGGTATGGAGCCGGAATCTGATAGGGGTCGTGCGAACTGAGGGTAAATACAGAACTAAAGAAAGGTTGTTGTTTCGAGGCCAGTTGAGTGGCATAATATTTCAAATAAGGTTCATCCCATATACCCCAATGCCCATCGAAGTCGCCTTTGGCATTAGGATACTCGTCCATACCATAATATTGTATTTTACCAGATATTTTTAGGAAATTATCAAAACCCATAGAGCCATTGCGGGCACCGTAATAGAATGAGCAATCATATCCATCTTTTGATAAGTAGTGGTGTATGCCTTTTAAAGTATTGTTTTGAAAGGTAGAGTTGATATACGGCACTTCGAGTAAAGAAGGTACTGAGGCAAAGATGGCAGGCAAACTTTCCATAGATGTGGTACCGCAGCTATAGGCATTCGGAAAAATAAGAGCATCTTTAGAGAGGCTGTCTAAGAAAGGCGTGAAGCGGGTTTCTTTGTTGAGGAATCCGATGTAGTCGCGACCAAAGCTTTCGAGGATGATGAGGACAATGTTAGGACGAGTGGAGAGACTAGGGGAAGTAGACTGAATTGGATGGAAGTATAGCTTAGCTTCGTCAGGCGGGAGCCATTCTATGGCCTTAGGCGTACGGGTGCTGTATGAAGTAAGGAGTTGAGTGGGCGAGTTGATGGTAGCGGCCACCCATTGAGGATCGACGAAGGCAGCGGCATCGAAACTGCGGAGCGGTTTGATATCAAAACTACCGCGAGCGCCAATGAAGAGGAGAGAAGCTGATAGGAAAAAGAATAAGACACGTGTTTTAAAGGCTGGCGTCTCCGGAATACTCGAATACGATTTAGGATAGAAGAAGAGAATGAGCAAACCGAGTGCAATGAGGAGCAGGAGCAGCCACCAATAGTTAATAATATAGGAGAGCACCGGATTGGCTGGGTCGGAGATCAGTTGAAGCAGTTCTATGCCACTTCGGCGGGTTTTGATTTGATAGAATTCCAGGTCGATGAAGTTGAGGGTAAGCATGAGCATGCAGCCCAAAACAAAGAAGAATTTGGTGGTATTAAGATAGAGACGGTTTTTGGAGACGACCGGAACAATACTAAGGAGGTGAAAAGGGAGGAGGAAATAGACCATAGCCTGTACATCAAAAAGGACACCCCAAAGGAAAACGAGCGGTAATTGAGAGAGAGGCGCCCCATTGAGATAGGGATAGAGGTATAAAATGAACAAAATCCGGCAGGCAGAGAGCAAAATGAGCACGAAAAGGACCCTTTTCAACCATAGACGGACATCGTTATAGAAAAATTTTTGCATTATCAACACTGCAAAAATGCAGAACTGTAGCCATAATATTAAATATTTTGTAAAATTTTCCATAGATTCTTGGTGGATTTAAAAAAAAGGTCTACTTTTGCAGTCCTTTTTACAAAAAAAAGACAGTTTAATAATTATGCCAACCATACAACAATTGGTGAGAAAGGGGCGACAAACCTTGAAATTTAAGAGCAAATCTCCAGCTCTTGATTCTTGTCCGCAAAGGCGCGGTGTTTGCACTCGTGTGTACACTACCACCCCAAAGAAGCCAAATTCAGCAATGCGCAAAGTAGCGCGTGTACGTTTAACTAACACAAAGGAAGTGAACGCTTATATTCCGGGAGAAGGTCATAACCTGCAGGAGCACTCTATCGTACTCGTACGTGGAGGCAGGGTAAAAGATTTACCGGGTGTAAGATACCACATTGTTCGTGGCGCGTTAGATACCGCTGGCGTGGAGGGTAGAAACCAAAGAAGAAGTAAATACGGCACCAAAAAGCCAAAGGTAAAAGCAGGTGCTGATGCCAAAGGTAAAAAATAAGGATAAGTATCAATGAGAAAAGCAAAAGCAAAACGCAGAA
>JACCDH010404114.1_pt1 | contig 13416 bp, 10 predicted proteins | sample 7442481 | NCBI WGS metagenome assembly JACCDH01 (sample SAMN15323433, study PRJNA562643) | freshwater metagenome | isolation source: river surface water | place: USA:Blue River Watershed | collected 2017-08-15
AAGCAGGTCAGATACTGCAAGAGGGCATCAACGAAGCGGGTGCGATGAGCTCCTGGATTGCTGCGGCTACGTCGTACTCGACCAATAACCGGGCGATGATCCCGTTTTATATTTTCTATTCGATGTTTGGCATGCAGCGCATCGGCGATCTCGCTTGGGCTGCTGGCGACATGCGAGCGCGCGGCTTCCTGCTCGGCGGTACCTCAGGTCGTACCACGCTCAACGGTGAAGGTTTGCAGCATGAGGATGGTCACAGCCATGTGATGGCGTCCACCATCCCGAACTGCATGCCCTACGATCCGACGTTTTCGCATGAGCTCGCGGTCATCATGCACGATGGTCTCAAGCGCATGATAGAAAAACAGGAAGATGTTTTCTATTACATCACCCTGATGAACGAAAACTACAGTCATCCCGGCCTGAAGTCCGGTCAGGAAGAGGGCATTCTGAAAGGCATGTATCTGCTGCAGCCTTCGACAGTAAAAAAAGCCAAGCAGCGCGTACAGCTCATGGGCTCAGGCACCATCCTGCGGGAAGTGATTGCTGCGGCTGAGTTGCTCGAAAAAGACTGGGACGTGGCGGCGGATATCTGGTCGGCGCCGTCATTCACCTTGCTCGCGCGCGACGGGCAGGATGCCGAGCGCTGGAATCTTTTGAACCCCACCGCGAAAAAGCCTCGCACGCCTTTTGTCACGCAATCGCTGCAGTCCAGCGAAGGCCCGATCATTGCAGCTACCGACTATATGCGCACCTATGCTGAACAGATCCGCGCCTTCATGCCGGCGGGACGCTCATACAAAGTACTGGGCACCGATGGTTTTGGCCGATCCGATACCCGCGCAAAACTACGAGAATTTTTCGAGGTGAACCGTTATTTTGTCGCCGTGGCAGCGCTCAAGTCATTGGCTGACGCTGGCAGTATTGATGCGTCGGTCGTGGCAAAGGCCATTGAAAAATATGGATTGGATCCAAACAAGCCCAATCCGGTGGCTGTTTAAAAATCTGACACGAAATATGTTTTCTGATTTCATTTGAAAAATCGGCAGCGCTGAAAAAAGGCTTTACCAGAATTCTGTTGCTGTCGATTGGGTCGCATCAAAAATAATAAACAGGAGGGGGCTATGCGGCTGTTTGAAATCAAAATGCCGGAGACGGGGGACGTTGGGGAGATTGTTGTTACGGACGTGCTGGTACAGACGAAGCAACATATCGCTTTCGATCAGCCAATGATCACCATTGAAACCGACATGGCGACCATGGAAATACCCAGCCCAAGATCGGGTGTTGTGCATGAAATCAAAGTCGGCACAGGCGACAAGCTGCTCGCAGGGTCGCTGCTCGTTGTGCTGCGCGAGGCAACGGCAGAAGATGTCGTGGCCAGCGCCTTGGTCTCGGCGAAGGTGCCGGTCATTGGAGATTTTCGCAATCTCATTTCGCTCAAGGTGATTGAGTTGCTGGTACGTGTGGGTGACGAAGTGCAACGCGGACAATCACTGGTCACTTTGGAAGCGGATGAATTTCTTGTCGAGGTACCCAGTGAATACACCGGTATCGTGCGCGAGATGAAAGTAAAACTACGCGACCGGATTTCTCCGGGCGGCGTTATTCTGATGATTGAAGAAACGCAAGGTGCTACATAGTCTTTTCAGGTGAATGACGACCTGGTAGCCATGGTAGCGACTGTTTACAAAAATAGGAAAAGCGGAGCAACAGCATGAGTCAAGTAGAAATCAAAGTGCCTGACATCGGCGACTTCAAAGAAGTCGAAGTAATCGAGTTGCTCGTCAAGCCGGGCGATACCGTCAAGGCCGAACAATCGCTGATTACGGTCGAATCCGACAAGGCCAGCATGGAGATTCCCAGCAGCCATGCCGGGGTGGTCAGAGAATTGAAAGTGAAGATTGGTGACAAGGTCGCCGAGGGCTCGCTAATCTTGATGCTCGATGCGGATGCCGCTGCCGCGACACCTGCATCTGCACCAGCGTCTCAGCCAGCAGCAACGGCGCCAGCACCGGCAGCGATATCGGCACCGACACCGACACCGGCTCCGCAGTCAGCACCTGCACCCGTAGCTCAGGCAGCAACTGCGACCACCCCCCCCACGGCACTGGCTGCTTCGAATGGTAATGGACAAAAGTCGCATGCTTCGCCATCGGTGCGTAAATTTGCGCGCGAGCTGGGTGTTGAGCTGTCGCGAGTGAATGGTTCGGGTCCTAAAGGAAGAATACTGCTCGAAGATGTTCAGGCCTTTGTCAAAGGCGTCATGTCAGGCAGCAGCGCGGCGCCCGTGGCCAGTGGTGGTGGTGGCATGGGCATGTCCCTGTTGCCCTGGCCATCGCTGGACTTCAGCAAATTCGGTGAAACCGAATTGCAGCCACTCTCGCGTATCAAGAAAATCAGTGGTCCGAACTTGCACCGCAACTGGGTGATGATCCCTCATGTGACGCAGTTCGATGATGCCGACATTACCGAACTCGAAGAATTCCGCAAGAGCGCCAACGAATCGTTGGCAAAATCCGGCGTCAAGCTCACCATGCTGGCGTTTGTGATCAAGGCTAGCGTCTCTGCGCTGAAAAAATTCCCTGCATTTAACGCGTCGCTGGACGCTAACGGCGAAAACCTGATTCTCAAGCACTACTACCACATTGGTTTTGCAGCCGACACACCGAACGGACTGGTCGTGCCCGTGGTGAAGAACGCCGACAAAAAAGGTATCGCCGAAATTGCGAAAGAAATGGCAGAGCTTTCCGCGCAAGCGCGAGATGGCAAACTCAAACCGGCCGATATGCAGGGCGCAAGCTTCACGATTTCATCGCTCGGTGGTATTGGCGGTACCAAGTTCACCCCCATTATCAATGCCCCTGAAGTGGCGATCCTTGGCTTGTCAAAGTCTGCGATCCAGCCCGTCTGGGATGGCAAACAGTTCGCACCACGCCTGATCATGCCGCTATCGTTGTCGTATGACCATCGCGTCATTGATGGCGCCATGGGTGCGCGTTTCATCGTTTACCTCGGTGAAGTGCTGGCGGACATGCGCAAGACTTTGCTGTAAGCCGCCCGAGCTAGGCGTATCTGCAGGCGCAGAGTTCGGTAAAAGTTCGGCACTGCCTTGCCGGGTGATCAGTTTCGCCATGCAAAAATAATGGAGTACAGACATGAGCACGATAGAAATTAACATTCCTGATATTGGCGACTTCAAGGAAGTCGAAGTCATCGAATTGCTGGTCAAGCCGGGTGATACCGTCAAGCCAGAGCAATCGCTGACCACGGTCGAATCCGACAAGGCCAGCATGGAAATTCCCAGCAGCCATGGCGGTGTGGTCAAAGAACTCAAAGTAAAAATTGGCGACAAGGTCGCAGAGGGCTCACTCATCCTGATGCTGGAAGTCAGCGAGTCTGCTGCGGGTACAACGCCAGTCGTAGCGGCTGCGCCATCGACTGCAGCCCCGAGTCTGGCGGCAGCGTCGGCGACAACACCGGCAGCAGCTTCAACAACAGCATCAGCAGCCTCCGCTCCGGTCGCTGCCAGCTTTAATGGCAAGGCCGATATCGAATGCGACACGCTGGTGCTGGGAGCAGGACCGGGTGGTTACACCGCCGCTTTCCGTGCTGCCGATCTGGGTCAGAAAGTCGTACTGGTCGAACGCTATCCCTCGCTTGGTGGTGTTTGCCTCAATGTGGGTTGTATCCCATCCAAGGCCTTGCTGCATGCAGCTAAAGTCATTACTGAAGCCGAAGAGATGTCGCACTTTGGCGTGAACCTGTCGCAGCCGCAGATCGATCTGCCCAAGCTGCGCAGCTGGAAAGAAAGCATCATCAAAAAACTAACCGGTGGTTTATCCGGTCTGGCCAAAGCGCGTAAAGTTCAGGTCATTACTGGGAAAGGTACTTTTGGGTCATCCCATACGCTGGTGGTTGAAACTGCCGATGGCAACAAGACCATCGCCTTCAAAAACGCCATCATTGCGGCGGGCTCATCTGTCGTAAAGATTCCGGGCTTCCCGTATGACGATCCGCGTTTGATCGACTCCACCGGCGCACTCGAGTTGCGTCAGATCCCCAAGCGCATGCTGGTCATTGGCGGCGGCATCATTGGACTGGAAATGGCCTGCGTGTATGACGCACTGGGTGCCAAAGTCAGCGTGGTCGAATTTGCCGATGGCCTGATCCCTGCTGCCGACCGCGATATCGTCAAACCGCTGCAAAAGCGTATAGAGAAGCGCTACGAAGCGATCATGCTCAAGACCAAAGTCACGAAGCTTGAGGCACGTGCCAACGGCCTGCTCGCTACCTTTGAAGGCGACGCTGCACCGAAAGAACCGCAGTTGTATGACATGGTGCTGATGGCAGTCGGCCGTCGTCCGAATGGCAAAGACATCGCCGCAGAAAAAGCGGGTGTCATCGTCACCGAACGCGGCTTCATTCCGGCAGACAAGCAGCAGCGCACTAACGTACCTCACATCTTTGCCATCGGCGATATCTGCGGCGACCCCATGCTGGCCCACAAAGCCACCAACGAAGCCAAAGTTGCCGCCGAAGTCATTGCAGGCCACAAGGTTGCGTTTGATGCGATGACGATTCCTTCGGTTGCCTACACCGATCCCGAGATCGCGTGGATGGGTGTCACTGAAACCGAAGCCAAAGCTAAAGGTATCCCGTTCGAGAAAGCCAGCTTCCCCTGGGCGGCATCCGGTCGGGCACTGGCAATGGGTCGTGAAGATGGTCTGACCAAGCTGTTGTGGGATCCAACCACCAAACGCATCATTGGTGCGGGCATCGTCGGCGTGAATGCTGGTGAATTGCTGGCCGAGACCGTACTGGCGATGGAAATGGGCGCGGATCTGGAAGATCTGGCGCTGACTATTCATGCGCACCCGACCTTGTCCGAGACGCCGATGTTTGCGGCAGAGATGGGGCTGGGCAGCATTACGGATTTGTATATTCCAAAAAAATAAACTTCAGCACTCCTCCCCAAACGGCCTGCCATTGCGCAGGCCGTTTTGCTTTTTTCAGGTAGTAAATTTTCAATCGGTTACTCAAGAAGTACTGATGTATTCGCTTTTTCTGGTTAATCGTATAAAAAAATCATTGGTGGGAAAAATCTTTGGTGGGAAAAACTATTAGCGGGATAAACCTTTGGAAGGACAAGAATTTAATTTCATGGAAAACGAAAATTTAAAAAGCGAATAAATCAGCACTTATCTAAAAAAATGAGATTTTTAAGTAGTTGTGAAAGCAGTGCAGTAACCTCGTGACTATCTATAAATAGGGGGCGCTGAATCTTGGTATGCACAATGATCAGATTTAAAAAGCTATTGGCCTTAAAATCGTCATCACCAGTATGTGATGACCGCTGCATGGGCGAATCGCATGCGATCCGCCCCCCACTCGCTCCCGGCGGAAGCCTGAATCCAGTGGCGTTGGGTATACAACTACTGTCTTATTTCATTATGTAGTTGACTCTTCTAATGAAAAACACAAAACTGCCAAGTGCAAACAAGATCAGTTTGAAAATTCCCTCAATAAAATCGGGTGCTTTCTTGAGGTATTTGAGATTAATCCAAAAATTTTTGGATGGAAATCTCATTCTTTTTTTCGATTAGATTTTTTGAAAATTCTTCCGGCATCATCTTTTCCTTAATTTTGAATAGATATGAATCAGCAAAATTTTTGGCAATCTGGTAGCTGGTATCTGTATCCCCCTCATCTTTCAGCTCATCACTTTTCATCAACCTCGCCAGGATGATTGCATTGCGCATGGATTCGCCATGGTTTTTAATCAAACCTGCTGCAAGGCTCGATATTTCATCGATAGTCGTCGTATCAATTTCATGCGGGAGAACTTTTTCGCCTGTATTTCTTATTTTTAGGTGGAAATATTTTTCGTCTAGTATCTGATTTTTTATCTTTGATTCGATTGAATTTTTAATGCTTTCTAAAGATTCGATGGCGGTTAATGCACTTTGAAATTTATCCTGGTTTTGTCTTGCTCGTATATTGGAAGGAATTTTTATATATTTCCTCACTTTTTCAGGCATCTGCTTTTCGATAAAATTTTTGGACATGCCATCTATTAACTGTCTGTCGTCGTCATTAGTTTCTGTAACTCCAGAAAAATAATGCATTTGCCGGCTTAGTTTGGCTTGCACCTCATTTTTAGCATTTTCAAAACTTATTTTTTTAAGTTCATAAGAACGCCCTTGTATTTTTGCCAGCAATTTTTTTCCGTAGCCTAGTGATCGCTCAAAAAAAGTATCTTGCTTGAATTTCCCACTTGGCGTTTTCAGAAGCGCTTGCTCGCCGTCGGCCGCTTGAGCTAGAACGTGCATGTTATTTCGAGAATTTTCAAGTTTCATAATCAAATCCAAAAAAATAAATCTTCTTGAAAAAATAGTTTTTTCGAGATTCTATAAATTGATGCGTGTCTCGTTATCGTCACCATTTATTCTGAAAAGTTTCACGCGAAATATTCCAAATTTGTGTAGTCGGCATACTAAAAGTCCGTCCTGTTAGGCCGCTGGCAGCATTTCAACTCGTCGCTGTAGCAGCTGTACTGTCTTCGTAAGTACCTTTGCAACGAGCCTACTGGCTTGCAAGCTAGTAGTGTTTCGCGGACGCGGAGCGAGCTGCACAAATTCTCCGCTACACCCTTGCCATCGATCTAACGAGACAGGATCTAAGTTCCGCTTCCTGTTGAAATTCTGTAAGCGCAAGCCGTTTTGCTTTCCGGGCGTACTAGTTTCTGTTGTTACAGGAACCCTATGCGTTATGCCGGTTCCTGAAGATTCATCTCACCCATGAATTTTTTTGGAACACGCTGTCTACGGAGCGCATATGAATTTAACGAAAGTGGCAAGGCTTACTGAGGGGATGAATCTTGGGGCTATTCAGGGTGAAATGAGAAAGTTAGGCAATTTTCGTTCACCGCCTTCGCAGTACCATACGATGGAAAACGGGCAGGAAGTTATTTACGTAAAAAAATCTGGCCCTCAGGATCGCTTGAGGCGCCTGGTCATGTCAGACGAAATGAAGGTAGACGAGGCAAGTCCGCTTGCCAATCTTATTTTGAATGCGTGTAAAAAAATTGGTGTCGATATTGCTGACGGTCGATATCAGAACATCCGTGAAGCCCTTGTGAATGGAAATGGAGATTTTCACTCCGACATGCGCGATCTGGTTGGGTTAGAGGCGATGAGTAAGATTTAGAAGATTGATATATTCCTCTCAAATCCAGATCAACCAATCGTAATTCTAAATTTCGAAATAAAGTACGAAGGTAAGAAAATGGCCGAAATACGTACGAATCAAAATATATCAAGTGAGGCGCTACGGCAGAAGCTTAAGTCATTTGGCGCCTTTTCAGAATTAGAGATAGCTACTGAAGTAGATGGAAAAAATGGTGAGAAAAGAATCGTTTTTCGTGAAGTGAGTCTTGGGGAAAGGCTTCGAAGATTTCTTTTTGAAGATAAACAAAAAATTGAAGATAGCAGAAAAAAATCCCGTGATTTTTTAAAAAATTTTGCTGAAAGTCGGCCGGAATTTATGAAAATTCTTGGGTCTTCAATCGTTGAAAAAAATTTCTGGACTGTCAGTGAGTTTAGAAATAATTTGGTGGTAAAAACAGAGATTCTAAAAAATGAAGAAAAAAACGGTTTATTTCGTATCCCGAAAAATTCACAAAGTAAATTCGGGGTAACCGATGCAAAGCTTTCAGAAATTGAAGCCGATAAATTTGTTGCATGGAGCTTTCATACGCCAAAATCTGTGACGAAAAATTTCCCGTATGTCAGTAACGATAAAAGTTTAGGGAGTGAAAAGAGTGTCTCTGTGGTTTGTAAAAAAAATCCTAATGGATATGATCTCAGGTGTGCTTACCAAACCGCTTTGAAAGCTGCTTCAGGTCATGTGGTACTTAGCCCGATATATGACGTTCCGGTTCATAGGGTGAAAAATAGACAGCCAGAGTACGCAGAAAATTCGCGTTTTCATGATATTCAATCCGACAACAATCTGCGGATTCTGATCGAAGAAATTGACAGAGCGATTCGTGAAAACAAAAATATAACGAAGGTAACGATTGCTCGTGGCGATACGCCGGATGAATGGTTTCTTTCTCGGGTTCTGGCGCAGCGTGAGATTTTTGAAAAAAATAAAACCGATGCTAATAAAATTCCCAATACAAGCTTGGCGTCAATGCCTCCCAGTCTGAACCTTATTGTTGATGATGTCGGAGGCGAGTATGGATCACGGGTCAAATCAGAAAACGATGTATCTAGACTGAAGAAAACAGAATTATCACAAGTTAGTCTTTACGCGGGCGATCCTGGTACTGTAACTGCTGACACCGCGTTTTTGACTTTCAGCTCGGTTGACCGATGTGCATCAGCGTTAAATTCATCTGGGATGAGGCAGTTTCGGCGTATTCGTGATCTGATTTTTAATAAAGACAGTGCTATAAATGGAGAAGTACAAACAATCTTTTCGAGAACACAGCAGCAGTGGGGAATTTCTGCATTGGAGTTGCCCCCCTGCGAAATGCCATCAAGTAAACTGTATGCGATCAACGAACGCGACTTCGTCTCGATGACGCACGATTCAGTAAAAAATTTCTTCATCAAGCATTTGGACGGGCTGGAAGGGCGAGTCGTTCTTGAGATAACGGGTAATGATGTTTTGGATAAAGCAATGTGGGAAGCCTTGCAGGGCTTAAATTCAAAATTTAAGGAAAAGAATGTGGAATGCATGCTTGCTAGCTCGGACTGCGCCATTATGGAACGATTTTTGACAAATATTGTCCAGCCCCCGCTTGATATCGATGGCGATGAGGACGAGCCATTTGATTATTTTGATCAATTACAAAACAAGCGCCGCCGTTAAGCTGACTAGCCTACGGGATTGCATCAATTTGATACAGTATCAATGACGCCGCTGAGCATCTCCAGCATCAAATCAATTTCTTCCAAACTGATATTCAACGCCGGCATAAAGCGCAGCAAATCCGGCCGGGGTGAATTCAACAGCAGCCCCTGTGGTTCGAGATCGCGTGCGATTTCAACGATCTTGCTGCCTATCGGCGAGCCTAGTTTCAGCGCGCGCAGCAGCCCTTCGCCGCGCTCTCCCTCAAGACCATGTTTCTCGCTTAGCTTGAGCAAGCCTTCGCGCAGATACGCTCCCTTATCCAGCACCGATTGCAGGAAACCGGGTTTCAGCAATTCTTCGAGTACCGCTACGCCGACCGCGGTCATCAACGGATTGCCGTTGTAAGTCCCGCCCTGATCGCCCGGCTCGAACACGGCGCAGGCTTCGGTGCATAGCAAAGCAGCCAGAGGCACGCCACCGCCGATACCTTTACCCAGCGTCATGATGTCGGGTTCGATGTCAGAGAGCTGATACGCAAATAATTTACCGGTGCGGCCCATGCCGGCCTGTACTTCATCAACAATCAGCAAAATCCCATGCTTGCGCGTGAGCGCGCGTAGACCCTGCATGAATTCACGGGTCGCCGGAATGACACCGCCTTCACCCTGCACAGGCTCCAACATCACGGCCACGGTTTTGTCGGTGATTAATGCTTCAACACTGGCCAGATCATTCAGCTCAGCCTTGGGAAAGCCCGGTACTTGCGGTGCGAACATGGTGTCCCAGCCCGCTTTACCTGAGGCTGACATGGTCGCCAGCGTACGGCCATGAAAACTGTGATTGAAGGTGATGATCTCGTAGCGATTGTCGCCAGCAGCATTTTTGTTCAGCTTGCCCCATTTACGTGCCAGCTTGATTGCACCCTCGTTGGCTTCAGCGCCGCTGTTGGCGAAGAACACTTTATCGAAGCAAGAATGTTGAGTCAGTAGCGTCGCGAGATGTATCGAAGGTTCGTTATAAAACGCTGGTGAGGGGTTGATGACTTTCTTTGCTTGCGCCACCAGCGCATCCTGGATGCATTGTGGCGAGTGCCCCAGACAGTTCACTGCCCAGCCCTGCAGCCAGTCAAGATAGCGCTTGCCATGATGATCCGTCAGCCACATGCCATGACCTTCAGTAAAGACCAGAGGCGGGCGATTGGTGATGTAGAGCAGTGCGTCGGTGTTGTACTGATCTACGTGCAGGTCGACAGGTTTGTTCATGATTTAAGCGGTGGCCAAATCGGCTTCAGAAGTAAATGAATCGGCGAAGAAGGCATCTTCTGGTAACTTGCATTGGGCAACAAAGTCACGTTGCGCGGCATCGACCATCACAGGTGCGCCGCAGGCATAGACCTGATGTCCTGATAGATCAGCAAAGTCAGCCATCACTGCCTGATGCACAAAGCCGCTTCGGCCTGTCCAGGCATCTTCTGGCAGGCCATCTGAAATGACCGGAATGTATTTAAAGTTTGGCAGGCTCGTTGCCCAGCTTTCACAGAGGGCGTTCATATACAGATCAGTCGGGCGGCGGCCACCCCAGTACAAGGTGATCGGGCGGGTCGACTTCAGATGCGCCCAGTGCTCGACGATGGCCTTGATTGGAGCAAAGCCAGTGCCCGAGGCGAGCAGCACGATAGGCTTGTCAGAATCTTCGCGCAGGAAGAAGGTACCCATAGGTCCCTCAAAACGCAGAATATCGCGCTCTTTCATCGCGCCGAACACATGATCAGTAAACAAGCCGCCGGGCATATGACGGATATGCAGCGTGAGCAAGTCGTCGGCATGTGGTGCATTGGCCATACTGTAGCTGCGGCGTTTGCCATCCTTGAGCATAAACTCCACATACTGCCCAGCTTTGTATTGCATGCGATCGGTTGCAGGGAGTTGCAGCGACATGATCATCACATCGTCGGTCGCGCGCTCAAGTTTGGCCACGCGCACCGGGACTTTTTTGATCGGAAAATCACCAACGCCTAGCACTTCGCGCGCTTCGATGGCTACATCCGATTGCGGTACGGCGCAGCAGAACAGCGTGTGTCCGGTGGTTTGTTCGGCGCTCGAGAGCGCGCGCTCTTGATGCGGACCGAGCGCTACCTCGCCGGAGAGCAGTTTGCCTTTGCAGCTGCCGCAAGCGCCGTTCTTGCAACCATAGGGCAGCCCGACGCCGGCGCGAATGGCGGCCGCCAGAATGGACTCGCCGGCATCACAAGAGAACTGCCGGCCACTGGGAGAAACGCTAACCTGAAACGTCATACAATCTCGCAAATGAAAAATAACGGTTTGAAGATTTTGGGCAAACCACGCCTGCTTATCATTGGATGCGGTGATGTCGGCATGCGTCTGTTGCCCTTACTGCGCGCGCGCTTTCATATCTTTGCAGTGACCAGTCAACCGGCTCGCTGTGCTGAATTACGCGCGGCCGGTGTGACGCCTGTTGTCGCCAATCTGGATCAGCGCGACAGTCTGTACCGCCTCAAGGGGCTGGCCGACACCATCGTACATCTGGCTCCGCCACCATCAGAGGGAAAACAAGACCGCCGCACCCGCAATCTGGCCGCCATTTTACCCCGACATGGCACTGTCGTTTATATCAGCACGACCGGCGTTTACGGGGATTGCGGTGGTGCGATATTCGACGAAACGCGTGCGGTGTCGCCCGTCAACGCACGTGCTTTGCGGCGAGTAGATGCCGAGGGCGTTCTGCGCCGCTGGGCTCTGCGCATGAATGGTCGGCTGTCTATCCTCAGGGTGCCCGGGATTTATGCGTCAGACCGCCTGCCCGTCGACCGATTGCGTCAGCAAACCCCGGCGCTGACACCGGATGACGATGTCTATACCAACCATATTCACGCGGATGATCTGGCCGGCATCATTGTATTGGCGATTTTCAGAGCAGCACCGCAACGGGTTTATCACACGGTCGATGACTCGGATCTGCAGATGGGTGCGTATTTTGATCTGGTGGCTGACCGTTTTGGGCTGCCGCACCCACCACGATTGCCGCGCGCACAACTGGCCGCGCAAGTATCTCCAATGCTGCTCTCGTTCATGTCTGAATCACGGCGACTAAAAAATGAACGCATGAAAGCCGAGCTGGGCGTGCGTCTGCGCTGGCCAACGGTCAGTGATCTTCTGGCGAGCCTGCCAGCACCGCCGACTTGATGCCATTCACCCAGGAGCGGGCGGGCAGACGGGTGATATCTCGGATGACAGCAGCACGCTCATAGAGATCCGCAAAATCCAGTGCAGGCAGATTTTTAAAACCGATCGCCACCACATTCCCTTCATGGACTTCGGGCAGTGAAATTACCGCATCGAATGCGGGCAACATGGCCTGTATATTTTTGCGATAGCTTGGATGGTCGCCAAACAAGTTGACTGTGACAATGCCATGACGACTAAGGCAAGCCGCACAGGCGCGATAAAACGCCGGTGAATCTAGTACCGGTCCGCGGGCGGTGGCGTCATACAAATCGATTTGCAGCACATCAATACGGCCATGATGGGCGCGATCATTGACGAATTCATCCGCATCCATCGCCAGCACTGACAGCCTGTCATCTTCAGGTGGCAGCTTGAACATCGACTGGCAGACATCAATCACGGAGGGGTTGAGTTCTACCGCAGTTACGCGTGAAGACAGGTAATTGCGGTAACAAAATTTGGTCAGTGCAGCCGTGCCCAGCCCCAGTTGCACGATATGCGCAGGCTGATCAATAAACAGCATCCAGGCCATCATTTGCTGCGCGTACTCGAGCTCTATCCAGTCAGGCTTACGCAGTCGCATCGCACCCTGAATCCACTCGGTACCAAAATGCAGATAGCGCACGCCATCACTTTCTGACAGTGTCACCGGTGCGAATTTAGGTCGGCGGCCGTTGCGGGCGGTGGCCTGTGAGGCCGTAGGTTTTGATGGCTGACGGGGCATGAGCGCGAAATCAAGTTAATCAGTTAACGCACGCCACTGTACTCGTTTTTGCTCGAAGGACCGCTGAGCATCAGCCCGTATTGCTGGCGCAAGGCCGGTCAGCAGGGGCAAGCTTGCCAAAATAGCCCGCGCATTGTACGGAGGTCGCGCCAGCCGCGCACGGTAGAATCGCCATCATTAACAAGAACAAAAGGAGACAGATCATGAACCAACCCATCATGCTGGTGACTGGCGGCAGCCGCGGCATTGGCGCTGCGACAGCGATCATCGGTGCCGCACGCGGTTATCGCATTGCCCTGACTTATCAGAGCCAGTCCGCCGCCGCCGATGCGGTGGTGCAAACCATACGCGATGCTGGCGGTACAGCCATGGCGATGCAGGCCGATGTTGGCGTCGAGGCCGATGTGCTGAAGGTCTTCAAGACCCTTGATGAGCAGTGGGGCCAGCTGGACGTGCTGGTCAACAATGCCGGCATGCTGGAAAAACAAATGCGTCTGGATCAGATGGATGTCGCCCGTTGGCAGCGCGTGCTGAATGCGAATGTCATCGGCAGTTTTTTATGTGCACGTGAAGCGGTACTGCGCATGT
>JACCDH011241497.1_pt1 | contig 13413 bp, 13 predicted proteins | sample 7442481 | NCBI WGS metagenome assembly JACCDH01 (sample SAMN15323433, study PRJNA562643) | freshwater metagenome | isolation source: river surface water | place: USA:Blue River Watershed | collected 2017-08-15
TAGGTACTGAACACTTGTTGTTGAGCATTTTGAAAGATCAAGACAATGCCGCCACACGCACCTTGGCAGGTTTTGGCATAGATTACAAAATGGTAAGAGAAGAATTGATTACCTCTGAGGGCTTAGATACACCTTCAGATTCACCATTGAATACACCAAGAGCGGAATTTCCCTCTTCGTCTGAAGATGATGATGATCAATTCATGGGTAGCAGCAGTGGTTCTTCCGCTGCAAAAAAGCCAGGTGACAATAAAAGCAAAACCCCTGTTTTGGATAATTTCGGGAGAGATTTAACCAAAATGGCTGAGGATGGTAAGTTGGATCCTATTGTTGGAAGGGAAAAGGAAATTGAGCGCGTTAGTCAGGTTTTGTCCAGAAGAAAAAAGAACAATCCGATTTTGATTGGCGAGCCCGGTGTGGGTAAGTCGGCCATTGCTGAAGGTTTGGCCTTGCGCATTGTGCAGAAAAAAGTAAGTCGTGTTTTGTTTGGCAAGCGTGTGGTTACGTTAGATGTCGCATCATTGGTTGCGGGCACCAAGTATAGAGGTCAGTTTGAAGAAAGAATGAAGGCCTTGATGAACGAGTTGGAGAAATCACCAGATGTTATTCTATTCATTGATGAAATTCACACCATCGTGGGAGCTGGAGGCGCCAGTGGATCTTTGGATGCCAGCAATATGTTTAAGCCCGCTTTGGCGAGAGGAGAAATTCAATGCATAGGAGCCACTACTTTGGATGAGTATCGCCAATACATCGAGAAAGATGGCGCTTTGGAGAGAAGATTCCAAAAGGTGGTTGTTGACCCAACCACGATTCCAGAGACGATTCAAATTTTGAATAATATCAAAGACAAATATGAAGAGCATCACAGTGTTACCTACACTGATGAGGCAATTGAGGCTTGCGTGAAATTGACAGGACGCTACATCACCGATCGTCATTTGCCAGACAAGGCCATTGATGCTTTGGATGAAGTGGGATCACGTGTGCATTTGAGCAATATTCAGGTGCCACAGGAGATCATTGAGATTGAGAAAGCCATTGAAGAAGTGAAGTTGGAAAAGACGCAAGTGGTTAAATCACAGCAATATGAAGAGGCCGCTAAATTGCGTGATAAAGAAAAGCAGTTGAATGATCGACTGGATGCTGCCAAGAAACAATGGGAGTTGGATGCCAAGACGCACAGGGTAACGGTTACAGAGGCCAATGTGGAAGAAGTTGTTTCGATGATGACAGGTATTCCAGTCAATCGCGTTGCCGAGAAAGAGAGTGGTCGCTTGGCCAAGATGGATCAGGAGTTGGAAGGAAAAGTTATTGGTCAAGATGAAGCGATTAAGAAAGTAGTACGTGCTATTAAAAGAAATCGCGCGGGATTAAAGGACCCTAACCGACCCATTGGATCATTCTTGTTCTTGGGCCCTACAGGTGTGGGAAAAACACAACTGGCAAAAGAGTTGGCCAAGTTCCTTTTTGACTCAGAGGAATCATTGATTCGCATTGACATGTCAGAGTACATGGAGAAATTTGCTGTATCAAGATTGATTGGAGCGCCTCCCGGTTACGTGGGTTATGAGGAAGGCGGACAGTTGACAGAAAAAGTTAGAAGACGCCCCTACTCTATTGTCTTATTGGACGAAGTAGAAAAGGCCCATCCAGATGTATTTAACTTATTGTTGCAAGCCTTGGATGATGGTCAGATGACAGACAGTTTGGGTAGAAAAATTGACTTTAAAAACACCGTCATTATCATGACTTCCAATATTGGAGCAAGACAATTGCAAGAGTTTGGATCTGGTGTTGGATTCGGAACGTCATCTCGTGTGACCAGTGAAGAAATGGATCGTAAGGGAATTATTGAAGCCGCATTGAGAAAGGCGTTTGCTCCAGAGTTCTTGAATCGTGTGGATGATTTGATTGTATTTAATGCATTGAAGAAGGAGCACATTCATCAGATCATTGACATTGAGTTGGCCAAGTTGTTCCATCGCATTACTGATTTGGGTTATAAAATTGAATTGACAGATGCAGCCAAGGATTTCATTGCAGACAAAGGCTATGATGAAAAGTACGGTGCACGCCCTTTGAGAAGATCCATACAGAAATACCTCGAGGATCCCATTGCAGAGGAAATCATCAATTCCAATTTGCAAGAGGGCGATACACTTTTGGTTGACTTTGATGCCAATGAATCAAAGGTTATCATGAAAGTGAATAAAAAAGAATCGTAATGAAAAATTCCACCTACCCCTCGGCAATATCTTGGGGCATTTGGATTCCAGTTTATGCCCTGATACTTGGTCAGGGCATTTTCTTTTCGCAAGAGATGCATCCACTTTTTATTGTCTTTCATTTCGCTTTGGCGGTATTGATTTATTTTTTCGTAGTGCGCATCAAATACACTTTGGATGATGAACAGCTTCGAATTTACATGGGACCAATTTTGTATAAGGCCATTGAAATTCAATCCATTCGAAAAATGGAAAAGAGCAATAATCCTTTGAGCTCTCCGGCTGCTTCATTGAGAAGAATTGCCATACATTACAACAAGTGGGGATATGTTTTAATCTCGCCAAGAGATCGAGAAAGTTTCATGGATGATGTGTGGAAAAGAAAGGCGCAATTGGAAATCAATGAATGAAAATGTCATTGTACACCACTTGGAAAAAATGCAAGTAAAAATGCCAATCCCAAACGGCAACCATAATTGCGCCCCCTAAGGCACCGTACAAATGAGCATCATGGGCGATAAGACCATTTCCTTTTTTACTAAAATAATGTTCGAGTCCTAAAAAAACCAAGGCGCCAACCCATGCAGGCATAGGGATTATCATAAAAAAACCGACTTCCATTTCAGGAAAAATCAGCATAAAAGCCATCATGACCGCACTCACCGCGCCTGATGCGCCAACGCTGCGGTAGGCGTATTGGTTGCTATGCTTTAAAATGGCAGGAATGGAAGCGATTGCACCACCGACAAAATATAATAAGATGTAAAACACCTTTCCCATGAAGGGGCTCCAAGTATGAAAGTAAGGATTTGTTCGGGCCAATATTTCAGGATTGGTTAACACCCATTCCATGACTTGGCCAAACGAATAAAACGTGTACATGTTGAACCCCAGATGCATCCAATCGGCATGGACAAAAGTGTGACCAAAAATACGATCCCACTCGTTGTTGTTTTTAACAACATATGGATGCAGAGCCAATCGATTGAAGAGCGTCCAATTCTCCCAAGCCAGGTAGGAAACGATGACCGTAATCCCAATGATGATGAAAGTGATTGGAGTAATCATGATTAGCTACTATGATCGGCCACAATTTGCCATTGGCCATTGATGAATTTCCAGAGCAATGAAAACCGCCCGGAAACAGTTGTATCTGGATACGATAAACTCCACTGCCCATCTACCCAAGCAGCATCTTGAGAAAGGATGTCAAAATGAAGGTCACTGAAATGGAGACTTCCCATCTTCTCAGGTGTATAGTTTTTCTGGTAGCGCGTCAAAGTGGCTTGCCACCCCTTGGTCACACCTGATTTCCCCATGAATCTCAATGAATCACTGTGCCAATAAGGTTCCATGAATCCTTCAAGGCTTTTGTTGTTCCAAGCAATGGCTTGTTGGTCCATTACTTGTTGAATGGCCAATTTTGGGTCAGTGGTTGTTGAGCAACCAGCCAGCATCAAGATGCTGAAGAATAAAAATGTTTGAAACGCTGATTTAAACATTGAACCTAAAGTGCATGATGTCGCCATCTTGGACAATGTATTCCTTTCCTTCAACGCCCATTTTTCCTGCTTCTTTCACTGCTGCTTCTGATTTGAAATGGACATAGTCGATGTACTTTATGACCTCAGCACGAATAAATCCTTTTTCAAAGTCCGTATGAATAACACCAGCTGCTTGAGGCGCTGTATCCCCTTTGTGGATGGTCCAGGCTCTTACCTCTTTGACTCCGGCAGTAAAGTAAGTTTGTAAATTCAAAAGATGATAAGCAGATTTAATTAGCTTAGACACTCCAGGCTCATCCAAGCCAAGATCCTGAAGGAACATCTGACGCTCTTCAAAAGTTTCCAATGAGGCGATATCCGCTTCGATGGCAGCACCGATGACAATGACTTGAGCGTTTTCCTCTTTTACGGCTTCTTTTACTCTTTCAACATGTGCATTTCCTGACTTTACGGAAGCTTCTTCCACATTGCACACATACATGACGGGTTTAGAAGTCAACAATTGCAAATCTTTCATCCAACGCTCTTCCTCCTCGTTCTGAGGAACCACTACCCTAGCACTTTTTCCTTGCTCCAAGTTTTCTTTGATTTGGGTATAAAAGTCAAAAAGTTTCTTGGCTTCTTTGTCCCCTGTTTTGGCCGCTTTGGCTGTTTTTTGATAACGGGCATCAACACTTTCCAAATCTTTGAGTTGAAGCTCGATGTCGATGATTTCTTTATCACGAACGGGGTCAACACTACCGTCAACGTGCACCACGTTAGGGTCATCAAAGCAACGAAGGACGTGAATGATGGCATCGGTTTCGCGAATATTGGAGAGGAATTTATTTCCTAATCCTTCGCCTTTACTTGCGCCTTTTACTAGGCCAGCGATGTCTACAATTTCAATGGTCGTGGGAACAATTCGTTCTGGAGTAATCAATTCTGCTAAAGCGGTTAATCGCTCGTCGGGTACGGTAATCGTACCCACATTGGGCTCAATGGTACAGAAAGGAAAATTGGCCGCTTGTGCCTTTGCATTGGACAAGCAGTTGAATAAAGTTGACTTCCCTACGTTGGGCAGCCCGACGATTCCGCATTTTAATGACATAAGAAAAATTTGAAGCGCAAATGTACGATTGCGCTCGCTGTTTTATACATTTGTAAAAACAAAATAAAAATGGGACATCACGAAGAACATCATGGCCATCATGAGGCTGAACAAAATGAGATTGGCGGTCCAGTGACCTTAGCCATTATGCTATTTGCAATTGCAGTAACGGTAATATATTTTATGATTGAGTGGTCTGATCGTTGAGATCAATTGAATAGATATTAAAAAAGCGCCGACTGGCGCTTTTTTCTTTTATTCGTTTTTTATTATTCAAATCCTTTGGGTTGTTTAATGGTGAAAACCCTTGAAATATTAAAACCAAATTGGATGTCTCCTTTGTCCCATTTTCCAGTAGTTTCTGAAATAAATCCTTTTTCGTTCATGGAACTGCTATTGGTAAGATGCAATTGAAATACGTGCCCACCTGTTTCAATATCCACACCCAAGCTCAAACTGTTGCTCACTTCAGCGCCGATGTTCTTGGTAATCAAGCTAAAATATTCAGCATTAAAAGTCAGTCTTCGTGTTAGTTTGTACCGACCTCCATAACCCAATGCAAAAACATCGTGAGCAATGTCCGATGTCTCCACTAAGTTTCGGTGTATATGGGTGGGTGAAAGCTGCAAGGACAATTGATTATTCATCTTTCTGGCGATCAGCAATTGATTGCAGAAATACAGCCTAGATGTAAAGAAATTTTCTCTGTTGGGATCGTCCCATTCAGTCCCTCTCATCACAGTGGATCCAAAATAAGACAATGAAAAGGGCATTTTTTTTGGGCCGGATTCAATCTGTCTAATGATTTTAATCTTGGTAAACCCGTCTACTTCTTCATTGACATTTGATCGACCAATTCCTACCATGATTCTGTCTGTCAATCCATATTCAAAACCCAGACGCATGCTGGCCAGATCCAATCCAAATAGCTTATGTATGCCCGTATTGAAGGTTCCAAAACGATGGCTAACCCGAAAGTCCATCACGCCACCGGCAACATTTTCAATGGATTGTCCGTTGATCACGCGTGTTGATTTGAAAGTAGCGGAAGAATAGGCAACAGGGTCTTCATCACCTAAAAGCGCCAAGAGGTCCGTGGTGTCGGATTGAGCAAAAACAAAATGACCAGTAATCGTAATCAAGGCCATGAATAATGAGAACTTCTTCATCATATTATTTCTTGAATTCAGTCAATTCCGCTTTTGCTGATACTTCAATAGACTCGGAAATGTTGTTTTTCAAATTGGCTTCAATTTTAATGTTGTGATCAGCACATTTAACATTGAACTTGGTTTCAGCAATTACTTTACCGCTAGAGACTTTGAAAGTGGCTTCTGCTGTGTATGATTTGCTTACTCCATGGATATCTAAATTGCCAATGATTTTTGTTTTGTAGACACCGTCTTTTTTGAAATTGACTGAACCTACATTTTGAATTTTCCCTTTGAATGTGGTTTTTGGATATTTAGAACTTTCTACATAATTTTCGTTATAGTGTTCTTCCATGAGGGCTTTTTCAAACTTGAAATTGCTTTGAAGCGCAGAAACTTGAATATCTCCTGTGGCCCAATCGATGACATAGCTGACATTGTTGTTATTGGCTTTGATGTCTTCCATATTTGTTTTGGAATAGAAGCCCAAGTATCCCGTTCGTGTTGCATATTTTTGCGAATAAACAGATGTTGTTACAAAAAACAACGATATAAAAAAGAGATTTTTCATTGTGGAAATATTTTTTTCTTAAATTTCAATTATTGTACCAATACGGCTTGATTCAATTGGACATTACCTCCCAATAAATCATCGGCCAAATATCCAGCACAAAGCCCTCTAATGGTGATTTTTTGTCCAATCTCTAGGGGTGAAATGGTATCCAAGAAAGTAATGGAAACTACTCCAAGATCGGGCGCGCCTGTAACCAACACACATTTTGAACCTGATGAGTCTTGAGCAAAAGATTCAATTTCTCCGTTTACTTCAATGTTTTTATTCAGTAATTTTTTGGCCGATTCTTCTGGATGATTGAAGAAAGTCTGATACAGTGTCGGAGCATCGATGATTAAGAAAACGCTCTCCGATTCAGCTGATTTGGCAGGTTTGTTCCAAAGATAGATTCCATAAAACAGTGCTCCCAAAATCGCAATAGATAGGATGATTAGACCTTTTTTCATAGAACAAAATTAAGTGATTAAAGCTCATAACCATTAGATTTGTAGGAATAATCAGTGGAAATGAAAAAAATCAGTTTATACTTTGTTTTCGTCATTTTGGTGATGAATGTGAAATCTCAAGACAGTTTGCGTGTTTGCTTTTTGGGCAATAGTTACACGTCTGTCAACAATCTTCCTTCTCTGGTCCAACAGTGTGCTGCATCTGCGGGCAAAGTTGTGATTGCTGCAAGTAGCACTCCTGGAGGGTATACTTTTGCCCAGCATGTCACCAATACGACTTCTATGGGACTCATACAGCAAGGTGATTGGGATTTTGTTGTGTTGCAGGAACAAAGTCAAATGCCGAGTTTTCCAATTTCGCAAGTGGAAACCCAGTGTTTTCCTTATGCGGCTCAATTAAATGACAGCATTGAAAAGTACTCCCGTTGCGGTGAGACGGTTTTCTATCAAACTTGGGGAAGGCAGAATGGAGATGCATCCAATTGCCCCAATTGGCCACCTGTTTGCACTTATGAAGGAATGGACAGTTTATTGCGTCTGCGTTATCAAATGTTGGCAGATGATAATGATGCATTGGTTTCTCCTGTAGGGGCCTGTTGGCGATATATCAGAACGAATTATCCTGATTTCAATCTTTACAATGCTGATCAATCACATCCGGCTTTGTTTGGTAGTTATGTTGGTGCGTTGTGTTTTTACACAACCTTTTTTCGTGAATCTCCAGATGCTGTAACTTTCACGGCAGGGCTCACAGCAGAAGAAGTTCTTATCGCTAAGGAAGCTGTGAATGCTGTTGTTGTTGGAGATTGGTTGGAGTGGAACATTGGTGAATTTGATTTTGAGGTGAATACAGTTTTGGATACTGTTGGATTTTCGATTGTTATTGAGTCAGATTGCAATGATTGTGACTCCATGTTTTGGTATGTGGGAGATGGAACGGTGTACGATGCGCCTTCATTTACTCACACATATTCGCAGCCAGGGATGTATGGTATTACGATGGTCGCTTATCGATGTGGCGATTATGATTCTCAATACTGGGAAGCCTATATTGAGAATCCGACCACTATTGAAGAACAAAAGCGTATTCTAACCATGGATCGAATAGCACATGATAGTGTTCGCATTCAAATCAAAGGTGAAAAGAAATTGGAATTGGCATTGTTTAAAAGCAATGGGCAATTGCTAAAGATTTATTCACTTCAAGGTGAGGATGACAATGTTATTGCATTGCCCAGGTTGAACGCGGGCGTATACTTTATTAAAGTTCTGAACGATGATGATTTGCCAACATTCAAATTCAATTATTAACGAATTGAAGTCAATAAATTAACAAAATATCATTCAAGGAGTTGAACAAAAAGACTACTTTTGCCCACGATTGACTCTCCCGAGAGGGGTTTTTCATAGGTTTAAGAGTCTTTAGTTAAGGTAAAGCATAACCCGGAAACGTCCGGGTTTTGTTTTTATATTACCATGACGATTGGAAATATAATGGTTGCCTCAAAATTGTTAAATTATTTTTGAGCCTTATTGTAAAGTCCGAGCGAAACCAAAATGAATAAGATATTGGGAATCCATACGGCTAGGATAACATGTATTCCCACTTTCATGGCTGCAACGGCTGCTACTTTACTGATGAATACATAAACGAAGCCTATGACCACAGCCAATAATAAGTGGACACCTGTTCCACCCCTGATCTTTCTTGATGCAATGGTGACGGCAATGAATGTAAGAATCAGGATGGCAAAAGCATTGGATGTTCGGGTATGAAACTCCACCTCAAATTCCGCTACCCTACCCGATCCACTTAACCTCTGATCGTCGATGAATTGGAGCAGTTCCGGTGAAGTCATGGTACTCATGATTTCTGCCCGCAAAGCAAAGTCTTCAATCGTCATGGGCAAAATGGTGTCCAATTTATTTTTAAAAACTACTTTTTCTTGCCCTTTTTTGTCCCATGATCGAATAACAGGACGTTCAATACTCCATTGAGTCGAATTGGGTTGTGTGCTGGCACCTAAGGCTGTTATTTTTTGGACCAGTTGTCCATTCTCCCATTTTTCTAGTGCAAACTGCGAACCACTGGATTTCTCAGCATTGACGCGATAGAAATACGCGATGATACCTGGTTCTACTTCGCGATGCAAATTGGTTTCACTTACGGTTAGGGCTTTTTTGATGTAAGCCAATTCAAAATCATAACGTGTTCTGTTGGCCCAAGGCACGATATAATGACTAAGCAAAAGTGAAAGTATGACCATGGCTGATGATGCCAGCAGAAATGGTTTCAGCATTCTATTGTAGGAAATGCCACCACAAAGTATGGCAATGATTTCACTTTGTTGCGCCATTTTACTAGTGAACCAAATAACAGTCAGAAAAATGATGAAGGATGAGAGCAAATTGCCGAAATAAAAACAAAAGTTCACATAGTAATAAATGACAATTTGCCAAAAGTTTGCTTTGGATTGTAAGAAATCGTCTATGTTTTCAGAAACGTCGAAAATGACAGCAATGATGACAAATGCCAAAATCATGAACAAAAATGTGCCCATGAATTTTTTGATAACGAATTTGTCTAATGTGCTGATCACAGGCGTTGCATCAATTGAGGGATCATTTTTTCTTTCCAATCGCGGAAGGTTCCTTCTAGGATTTTTGCGCGGGCAGTTTTCACCAAGCGCAAATAGAAATTCAAGTTGTGCGCTGTGGCAATTTGTAACGCTAAAATTTCATCAGCAATAAAAAGGTGTCTTACGTATGCTTTTGTATAAAAGGTATCTACATAACTCTCCCCTGCTTCATCCAAAGGAGAGAAATCTTTTTCCCATTTTTTATTGCGCATATTTAATATTCCATTCCAAGTAAATAACTGACCATTGCGTGCGTTTCTCGTGGGCATGACACAATCAAACATGTCTATTCCAAGCGAGATGCATTCTAAAATATTGGCAGGAGTGCCCACACCCATGAGGTAACGCGGTTTGTCTTGAGGCAGGATATCACATACTTCCTCCGCCATTCGGTACATGTCTTCATGGGGCTCCCCCACGCTCAATCCACCAATGGCGTTTCCTTCAGCATTTTTATTGGCAATATATTCAGCACTTTCTTTCCTTAGATCTGAGAATGTGGAACCTTGAACAATGGGAAATAAACTCTGATGATGCCCATAAAGTGGTTGTGTTTCTTGCATGCGATTGAAGCAGCGATCCAACCATTGATGCGTGATGCGCAAGCTATTTTTCGCATAGGAATAATCACAGGGGTAAGGAGGGCATTCATCAAAGGCCATAATGATGTCAGCACCTATTATTCTCTGAATATCCATGACACGTTCAGGAGTGAACGTATGTCGGGAACCATCAATGTGTGATTGAAAAACCACACCTTCTTCTTTTATTTTTCTGTTGCCCGAAAGGCTATAAACCTGGTATCCGCCGCTGTCGGTTAATATGGGTCGGTCCCAACCATTGAATTTGTGCAATCCTCCGGCAGCTTGCATGATTTCTAAACCAGGACGCAAATACAGGTGGTAAGTATTCCCTAAAATGATTTCTGCATTGACATCATTTTTCAAATCCTGCTGTGAAATGGCTTTTACCGTACCCGCTGTTCCTACCGGCATAAATATAGGGGTTTCAATAACCCCATGATCTGTAGTTATCTTCCCTGCCCGCGCTTTGGATTGCGCATCTTTTCCTTGTAATTCAAAAGTCAAACCCATTTTACAAAACTAATCAAAAGTAGTGGCATGAAAAGCGTGGATTGATGGATTACCTTTGCGACATGACCGATATAAAACATAGAGCAGGATTTGTCAATATCATTGGATTGCCCAATGCGGGTAAATCGACATTGATGAATGCCCTGCTGGGACAAAAGTTGAGCATTGTAACGGCCAAGGCTCAAACAACCCGCCACCGCATCATGGGAATATTAAATGGAGATGATTATCAAATCGTGTATAGTGATACTCCAGGTGTACTTGACCCCAAGTATAAGTTACATGAAGGCATGATGAAGGCTGTAGGTTCGGCGCTTTCGGATGCGGATTTGATCTTGATGGTCATTGACGCACATGACAAAACACCTTTTCATGCAGATACCTTGAATAAAATAAAGAAAATGGATGTTCCCATTTTTGTAGTTTTGAATAAGTTGGATTTGATTGGCAATGAAATGGCGGATGCGCTTTTTCAGTTTTGGTCGGCTGAATTGCCCAATGCCATGATTTATCCTGTAAGTGCGCTGACCCATCTCTATACCAAGGAGCTATTGTCCAAGATTGTCTCCACTTTACCACCAGGGCCGCCATACTTTCCGAAAGATGAATTGTCTGATCGTACTTTGCGTTTTTTCTGTAGTGAGATTGTTCGGGAAAAAATCTTGAAATATTACAACAAAGAAATTCCTTATTCATGCGAGGTTCAAATCGAATCCTTCAAAGAAGAAGATCATGTAACGAAGATTAGAGCGATTATTTTAACAGAGCGCGAATCGCAAAAAGCCATTATCATTGGTCATCAAGGAAGTGCCATCAAACGAATGGCTACATCAGCAAGAAAGGAAATGGAGGCATTTCTTGGCAAAAAGGTTTTCTTAGAGACCTTTATCAAAGTGGATCCAGATTGGAGAAACAATGTTAGTCGTTTGAAGACCATGGGATATTGGGAATAGTATTATGGTTGTTTTTCCGAATTGCAAAATCAATCTGGGGTTGTATGTAACCCACAAAAGAACTGATGGTTATCACCATTTGGAGTCCATTTTTTTGCCGGTACCATTTACGGATGCTTTGGAAATTATTCCCAACCAATCCAATGAATGCAGGGTGTTTACCCATCAAAGTCCGATCGAAATTTCACTGGAAATGCATTCATGTTATCAAGCATGGTCATTGTTAAGTAAGGATTATTGTATCGGGGGCGTTGACATTCATTTGATCAAACATATTCCCAGCGGTGCTGGATTGGGCGGAGGATCAGCCGATGCCGCATTTGCATTGATTCGATTGAATGAAATATTTGAATTGGGATTGGACAGGAATCAGATGATTCGATATGCCGCTCATCTTGGTAGTGATCAGGCGTTTTTTATTTACAATCAACCCTGTTATTTGAGCGGCAGTGGTCCCGAAATAGAACCCATTTCATTTGATCAAAATTTTACAATTCAATTGTCCTTTCCACAAGTTCATATTTCAACAAAAGAAGCCTATTCAGGATTGGTTCCTCGCGCCATGGATTTTGATTTGCGCCAGCTACATCAATTTCCGAAGAATGAATGGCGTCATTTTTTAAGAAACGATTTTCAAGAAGGGGCTGTTCGACGCTATCCCGTTATTCAAAGTCATATCGACTCCCTATATCAAAAAGGAGCTTTTTACGCTGCCATGAGTGGCAGTGGGAGTGCTGTATTTGGTTTATTTGACTAGCGCATTAGCGTCAACCATTCTTGAAATTCATACACCGTATTATCGAACATTTTTATGGTTCCGATGAATAAGTATTGGCCTTCTGCTGCGGGATTCCCATTGATTTTTCCATCCCATCCTTTGTTGACATTGTCCCATTCATAAACGGTATTTCCCCATCGATTGAAAATGGTTCCTTTGAATTTTTCTACGGTGAACTCACCACAATCGTAATAGAAACCCCCATTGAAATTTTCACAGCTCACTCGGTAAACGTCATTTTCGCCATCATTATTTGGTGAGAATACATTGAATGATGCCAACTCAGCAAAATCATAAACAAAGACGGTAAACGTTTTTGAATCTGTACATCCTCCAGGGCCTGTTACATTCATGATCACATTGAAATAGCCCAATGAATCGAATATGTGATTAGTGGTGAGACCTTCTGCAATTTCACTCGTTTCCCCGTCTCCCCATATGTATTGGACTTGGCTGTTGTATGCGCTTAAATCAAAAATAGTCAGATCCAAAGGAATATATCCTTCCACAGTGTCATTGACCATGATTAGGGAATCAATGGCGAAGTTGGCCACGGGAGTTTCAATCGTGCCAACGGTGCTATTAAAGGTTTCAATACAGCCATTGTTATCTGTTACTGTAACATAATAGGTGCCGTTGTTCAAATTGCTTTGAACGTTGGATGTACTGGTTTGATTGAGCCAAGAATATTGATAATTGGGTGTACCTCCATTGATGGTTACTGATAACGCACCTGTTGCGAGGCTGTCTCCACATACATCGTTTGTAACGTTAAAATTGGCTTGAATGGCAGTGGGTTGCTGTAATGTGAAGTTTTGTATTTGAACACAACCGTTGGCATCTGTTACTGTTACAGATTGGGCGCCAGCGGTTAGGTTATTTACAGAGGCGGCAGACAAATTGGATTGGGACCAAACGAAGTTATAATCTGGAGTACCACCTGTTACTGTTGCGA
>JACCDH011409011.1_pt1 | contig 13412 bp, 9 predicted proteins | sample 7442481 | NCBI WGS metagenome assembly JACCDH01 (sample SAMN15323433, study PRJNA562643) | freshwater metagenome | isolation source: river surface water | place: USA:Blue River Watershed | collected 2017-08-15
CGGCTGTTCTGGGCGCGCATCACCGCGCGCGCACTGGAGGTGGATCACCCCGAGAAAGGCATGGTGGGCGTGCTTGAGGACATCACCCAGGAGCGCGAAACCATGGACGCGCTGCGACAGGCCAAGGAGGCGGCTGAATCAGCGGCACGTGCCAAGTCCCAGTTCCTGGCCAACATGAGCCATGAGATCCGCACGCCCATGAACGCCGTCATCGGGCTGAGCCAGTTGGTGCTGCGCACCGAGTTGTCGCCCCAGCAGCGCGACTACATGGAAAAGATCAGCGACGCCAGCGAGCACCTGATGTCGATCATCAACGACATCCTGGATTTCTCCAAGATCGAGGCCGGCAAGGTCGACATTGATCACAGGCCCTTTGACCTGGGCAAGTTGCTCGTCAACACCTGTGCCCAACTGGTCGACAAAGCCCGCAGCAAGTCGCTGGAACTGATCGTGGATGTGGCACCCGATGTGCCGCTTCACCTGATGGGCGATGCCCGACGCATCGGTCAGATCCTGTTGAACTACGGCGCCAATGCCATCAAGTTCACCGACACGGGCTCGGTGAGCATCCTCGTTCGTCGGCAGGAAGGGCTGGATGGCGCCCCGCCACTTCTGTATGGCGCTGTGCGGGACACAGGCATCGGCCTGAGCCAGGCACAACAAGCCAGCCTGTTCCAGAGCTTCCAGCAGGGCGACAGTTCGACCACCCGAAAGTACGGTGGTACCGGCCTGGGCCTGGCCATCTCCAAGAGCCTTGCAGAAAAAATGGGCGGCTCGGTCGGCGTTCAAAGCGAGTTGGGCCAAGGCAGCACGTTCTGGTTCACCGTGCCCCTGCAGGTCAATGCCGAAGCCGATGTGGCTGCCACCGACTTGCCGCAAGAACTGCAGGGGCGCATCCAGGGCCAGCCCACTCAGACCGAGCCGGCAGAGGAGCCTGCGACGGCGCCTGCCATCGGATTACCGCTGCCGGCAGCCGCAGGCTCGCGCATCCTGGTGGTGGAAGACACCGCCATCAACCGCATGCTCATGGACGAGATCCTGACGCAGGCCGGCATGGTGGTGGCGTTTGCAGAAGACGGCCAGGTGGCCGTCGAGCAAGTCAAGGCACACCCCTACGACCTGGTGCTCATGGACATGCAGATGCCGGTGATGGACGGGATCGCAGCCACCGTGGCCATTCGCCAGTTGCCCGGCATGGACCGGTTGCCCATCATCGCCATGACCGCCAATGCCATGCCGGCCGACAGCGAGCGCTGCCTGGCCAGCGGGATGAACGATTACATCTCCAAACCCATCATGCTCGATGAGCTGTGGGCCGTGCTGGGGCGCTGGCTGCGCAAAGCGGACTGACCCGCGCCAGCGGCGCCCTTGCCACAAATGCTTCGCCGCAACATAATGCACCCATTCGAGGTCGACACGGCCCCGACACCGCAGAGGGAGGTCACCATGCACCGCCGTCCGTTGCCCTGGCTCAAGCGCCATGTCAGGCGCTTCTTTCTGCGGCTGTGGCTGATCCTCCTGGCCATCAGCCCAGTGACTCATGGCGCCACCCTGCCCCGCCTGCCGGCGCTGAGCGCCGACCCCACCGCCGTGACCGCCTCGGGCCTGTCCTCCGGGGGCTACATGGCCGAGCAGTTCTCGGTGGCCTACTCCGCCTCCCTGGCCGGTGTGGCCGTGGTCGCGGGCGGTCCTTACGGCTGCTCGCGCGGGTCGGTCACCAACGCCGCCACCAAATGCTCCTGCCCCAGCGAGCACTCTGCGCTGCTGGATGCAGCCGCTCTGATCCCCGGCCTGGGCTGCCACGCCTTCTCACCCGAACTGCAGCGCACCCTCAGCGTCATGGCCACGCAGGCCAATCGGGCCGACATCGACGACACCGCCCACCTGGCCCGCCAGCGCGTCTGGCTGTTCTCGGGCGGGCAGGACCGGGTGGTCGACCGCTCCCTGGTCGAAGCCCTGGCCCTGTACCACCAGGACATGGGCGTGCCAGACGATCAGCTCCGGCATGTGGACCTGCCCGATGCGGGCCACGGCATGCCCAGCCCCCTGGCCACTCAGGCCTGTGACCGAACGGCCAGCCCCTTCCTGACGCAATGCCAGGTCGATGGCCCGGGTGAGCTGCTCAAGTGGCTGTACCCCCAGGCCACCGTGCAAAGCGGCACCACCACTGACGGGGCCTTGAAGGCCTTTCGGCAAACCCCCTACACCCAGGGGCTGGGCTTCACGGGCCTGGATGTCAGTGGCTGGGTCTACGTGCCGGCCGCCTGCGAGGCCACGGGGGCCCGCTGCAAGGTGCACGTGGCGTTTCATGGCTGCGAGCAGGGACAAGGCTTTCGGGAGGGCGGCCGACGCTTTGGCACCCAGTTCGTCAAAGGTGCCGGCTACAACCGCTGGGCCGAGGGCAGCGACCTCATCGTGCTGTACCCCCAGGTGCTGCCCAGCACCACGGCCGACCCCAGCGATCCGTACCGGTACAACCCCAAGGGATGCTGGGACTTCTGGGGCTACACGCAGCCCCATGGCGGCGCCTTGTCAACCACACCCGGGGTTCGTCACCCCTTTGCCAGCCGCAGCGCGCCCCAGATGCGGGCGGTCAAACGCATGATCGACGACCTGCTGCGCCAGCCCTGATCAACGGGCCGCGCCCTTGATGCCCAGGCGATCCAGCATGTCGTCGACCAGCTCCAGGCGCAACACCGGATTTTCCAGCGCCATGCAGCGCAGCTTGAGTTCGGTCTGAACCGGCAGCAACTCGCACCAGCGGTTGGCCAGCCAGCCGCAGTCGTCCCACAAGCAGGGCTCTTTCAGGTGGACGTCACCCGAGCGGCCAGGCTGGTTGCGCAGGTTCGCCACCATCTGCTGCAGCAGGCTCGAGAGGTGTTTGAGTTCATCGGGCACCGCGATGCGCTGGTCATCAGGCAAAGGCTGCATCTGGGTGGCCACCCACAGGCCATGCGGCAAGCGCTGACGGGCCTTGATCCGAAAGCGCTGGCTGCCCTCACAACGCACCATCATCACGCCCTGCTGAGGGCGGTCGAACTGGGTGATCGTGGCCAGGGTGCCCACCTCGTGGAACAGCTCTTCAGGCGCCCCGGCCGCTCGAACCTCCTGCCCCTTGATGAGGGTCACCACCCCGAAGGGCAGGCCCTCCCGGTGACAACGCCCCATCAGGTCCAGGTAGCGCACTTCAAAAATGCGCAGAGGCAGGACCCCACCAGGGAACAGCACCGTCTGCAGGGGAAACAAGGGAAGGGGTGAAGCCATCGCGTCCATGCGGCCATTGTGCCCGTGTGGCAAAGTCCTTTCATGAGTTCAGCTTCCGCGCCCTTGTCGGCCCCTGCCACCCGCGATGCCAGGACCATTGGCTTGATCGGCCTGGCCCATGGCACCTCGCATTTCCACCACATGTTGCTGCCCCCGCTGTTCCCGGTGTTCATCCGGGAGTTCGGGGTGAGCTATGCCGAGCTGGGCCTGCTGATGACCGTGTTCTTCACGATCTCCGGCATCGGGCAGGCGCTGGCAGGCTTCCTGGTGGACCGGGTGGGTGCTCGCCCCGTGCTGTTTGGCGCGGTGGGCTGCTTTGTGGCGGCCTGCGTGGCGGCCGGCCTGGCCCAGGGCTATCACGGCCTGATGCTGGCCGCGGCGCTGGCCGGACTGGGCAATGCGCCCTTCCACCCGGCCGACTTCACCATCCTGAACAAGCGCGTGAGCTCGGCCCGACTGGGTCACGCTTTTTCGGTGCACGGCATCACGGGCAACCTGGGCTGGGCGGCCGCCCCGGTCTTCCTGATCGGCCTGCACGAGTGGACCGGCCACTGGCGACTGGCCTATGGCGTGGCCGCCCTGGTCGGCCTGACCGTCCTGGCCATCCTCTGGTGGGGTCGTGAAGCGCTGGATGACCGGGCTGGCAGTCGCAGCCTGCACGCATCGGCCCATCCAAGCTCATCGCTGTCGCCCGCCCCGGCCGAACACCCTCTGGCCTTCCTGGCCCTGCCCTCGGTGTGGCTGTGTTTCTCGTTCTTTTTCTGGACCACATCGGCGCTGGCGGCCATTCAGAGCTTTGCCAGCCCGGCTCTGCACCACCTGTACGGCCTGCCCCTGTCGATCACGGCCTTTGTGGTGACCGGCTACATGCTGTGCGGCGCCCTGGGCATGGTGCTGGGGGGATTTCTGGTCAACCGGGTGGCGCGGCTGGAGCGCACCATCGCGGCAGCCATGGCCCTGGCGGCCTTGTTGTTGCTGATCGTGGGCACCGGCTGGGCGCCAGGGCCGGTGGCCGCTGCCCTGACCGCGCTGGCCGGCTTTGGCACCGGCCTGGCCGGGCCCTCACGCGACATGCTGATCAAGCGGGCCGCGCCTCCTGGCGCCACGGGCCGGGTCTACGGCACGGTGTACTCCGGCCTGGACCTGGGCTTTGCCGTGGCTGCCCCGGTGTTTGGCGCGCTGCTGGATCGGGGGCTGCATGCCCGCATTTTTGACGGTGCCGCGCTGGCACTGGGTTTGGGCATTGCATCGGCCACCGTGGTGGGCTGGCTCATGGTCAAGCCCGAGCGCAAGCGCGCTCAGTCGATTCAGGCCTGAGGCGGCTCGCTGGCCCTGGGTTGCGCCAACAACGAACGCGCCATCCAGGCCATCAGACCCAGACCCAGCAGCAAGGCCGCCCACAACCACCCGGCGCCAGACGCCAGACCCAGCCAGCCGGAGGCGGGTGTGTCCGCGGCTGACGGTGCCGTGACTGAGGCCGCTGGTCGCGGTGTTCCGTTCGCGGCGGCAGAACCGGACTGGGCCGAGGTCGCACCGGACCCAGCCAGGCGTTGCAAGTCGGCCACGGGCGGGATCGCCGGTCGCTGGCCCGCCACCGGGGGCATCAACTGGTCCATCGACAGGGCCGTGGCCTGCGCCGCAGGGGCCGCCAGGGTCAATCGGTAGGGCGGTGCGCCGCGCGCCAGAAAGACCAGCGCGCGCGTCCAGGTTGCCACCTCGATCACGGGCCGCTGCTGAGCCCACGCGGCATCCACCGGACCCAGGGGGCTCAGGCGCAAGGCTTTTTGCCGCGTGCCGGGCAGGTCCAGGGTCTCGGCACGGCCGGCCGCGTCGGGCCGCTCGATCCAGTGCACCTGTCCTTCGGCCAGCACCTGCCAGTTTGCCGCTGGCGATGACGATGGCGATGGCGCTCGGTCATCGTCACGGCCCTTGTGCCGCAAGGCGCGCAAACGCTCGCGCAAGCCCAGGTGGCCGTGATCATGGCGGTGCCCGGATGGGTTGGAGACCCACGGATCCACCCCTTGTCCTTGCACCTGCAACGACCAAAGCGTATTGGGCTCGGGCAGCACCACTTTCAATCGCCCCAGCATCACCCGTGGCGGCACCGCGTAATCGCAGCCCTGGGCGCGGCAGGCCGTGGGCTTGATCGGGCCGCTCCAGGACCAGGCGGGGCTCATGGCGACCACCTGGGTGGTGATCACGTCCACACCGTCAAAGGTGGGCTCTGCGCTACCGGGCAGCAAACGCAGGCGCAGGTAGCGGGCCTGCGTGGCACCCAGATCGATGCTGTCCTGCCGCAGCACCTGGCCTTGATGGCTCAGCGCGGCCAACTCGACCGATTCGACCAGGGTGGTCCACTGGCGCATGTCGTGACTGGACTCCACGGCCACCTTGAAAACGCCGGTGGTGGAGGCCGGCCAGGAAAGGTGCAGTCGACGCACCGTGCCGGGAACCGCCCGCACATCGATCACCCACAGCGGCCCCGCAGGCGGTGGGGCCGATGCTGCCCCGACAGGTGCGACAGGCTCGCGCCATCGGAACAAGGCCAGGCGCGTGGCTTGTTCGACCTCGGGGGACGCCGGGCTGTCCAGCCAGGCATAGGGCAGGTTCTGACCCTGGGCATTGAGGATGCGCAGGTCGCCCAGGTCGTCGCGCTGCGACAGCGCCTGCCAGGCCAGGGGCACCACCAACTGGTGGTAAGGCCCGGGGCCGCGCGGCTGGATCAGGGCCGAGGGTGCGGGTGTCGCTTGCACCGCAGCCATCGCCTCAGGCAGCGGCCACACCAGGGCGAGTGACAGCGACAGTCCCCACAGCCCTGCCCCAGCGATCCACCTGCGCCCCTGTGGGCACTGATGCCAACCCAACGTGCCACGCATCAGGGGGCCTCGCTTTCAGCACGCTGGGTGGCCTGATCGGGTGGCACCGGCGCAAAGTAGCCAACCACCAGCAAGAGCATGCCCACCACGATGAAGGAGATGATCCGGTACAGGCCCCCATGGTCGGCCAGTTCCAGGAAGAACAGCTTGCCCACGACCACGCCCAGCAGGCCGGCACCGGCCACCCACACGGCGCGCTGCACCTGGCGGTGGCCTCGGATCATCAGGCCCACGCCCAACAAGGCCCAGACCACTGACAGGCTGGCCTGCGTGAGCTTGCTCTGGAACAGCGCCGAAGCGTCCCAAGGCACGTCCGCCCAATGGTGACAGGCCCGCAAGACCATGGTCGTGATGAGCAGCCAGCTCAGGCCGCCCAGCACTGCCTGGCGGGTGCGCCCTTCGGGCAACTGCTCCTGGATCGATGGTGGCAGTTCACGCACCCACATCACCAGGGTCAGCACCACCAGGCATTGCCCCAACTCCAGCGGGTTCAGCACGGGCACATAGGGCAAAGGCAGCGCCTGGCCTGAGCTGACCAGGCTGTGGAGCAGCCACAGCACCAGGCCCGCCACCAGCGGCAAGGCGCCGGCCACACGGTAGCTCTGGGCAAAATCACGCAGCGGCCAGCGCTGGGCCATGCGAGGGCTGCTCACCAGCAGCACCAGGCCGGCGGGCACCAGGATCCAGCACAGGGACTGCCAGCCCGACCCCGGGCTCGCCCATTGATCCGTGGCCCACTGAGCCTGTCGACACAACAGAGCGGCCATCAACCAGAAGCCCAGCACATGCAGGTGGCGCAGCGACGACTCGTCCAGCCAGGCCTGCAGACGGCGCAGCAACCAGGGACCGAAGCACAAGGCCAGGGGCCAGGCCAGCCAGCCCAGATCGGCCGACGGCGGCAGCGAACTGAAGGCTGGTCCCAGCAGGGCCGCCCAGTACCAGCCAGGGATGGCCAGGGCCGAGGCCTGCCCCATCAGGCGCCACTGCCGAGCGTGGGCCACCCACACCATCAGCGCCGCCGTGACGGTGACCCACAAGGCCACGCAGGCAGGCCACCAGGCGCTCAGGTGCATGAGCTGCAGCTCACGCGAGACCTCCGGCAGCAGAGTCAACCACCACCACACCAGGGAGCAGCCCACCATGCCCACCTGCACCGCGTCCGATGACACCCAGGGCATGCGCCACCCCGCGGCGCGACGGGCATCGACCTGCAGCCAGTCACCCGCCAGCACCGTGCACACCGCCAGCACCAGGGGCGTCCACCAGGCCAGCCCACCGGTCAGACCGGGCCAGGGCACCGGCAACTCGGCCACCGGCAGGGGGGCCCAGACGGCAGGCCCGAACACCAGGAAGGTCAGCGCCGACGCGGCGGTGAGGGCCGCCCACATCAAAGACAGCGCCGGGTGGGCCAGCTTCAAGGCCACCCAGAGCAAACCCAGGCCCAGGACCGGCCAGACCAAGGCCGCATGCGCCATCGGCATCACAAACAACAGGCCCACACCGATCAAGGCCACGGCCAGGCACAAGGCCAGGCTGCTGCCCAATGGCCAGACCGGCGCCACGTCAGAGCCCTGGCCGCGGGCCACGGCCGCTTGCCAGACCTGACGCAGGCTGAGCCAGGCATCGCCCAGCAGGGTCAGCGCGATCAGCAATGCCGCGATCAAGCCTTGCACCCCATTGGCCAGCATCGCCTGGTCACCCTGTTGATGCCAGGTCGAGACAAAGCCCAGCACCGCCGCGCCATGCAGGGCCACCGAGGCACTGCGCAACACGGGCAGGTCCAGTCGCAAGGCCAGCACGGTGCAGCCCAGCGCCATCACCCCCATGCTCACGCTAGCCCAGGTGGGCATCAGGAGCATCCAGGGCATCAAGGCCAGGGACAACACCGTCAGGACCCAGGCGCCCAGCACCCCTGCTTTTTCCCACTCGGGGTGTTCCCTCTCGGCATCGCCCGAGGCGGCCCGGCGGTACACCAGGGCCATGGCCAGGGTGCTGCCTGCCAGCAGGGTCAAGCCCATCAGTGAACCCGTCAGGAAGGGCGCATCTGGCGCCGCGCTCCAACCCAGCGTGGTGAGCAGACGCACCGCCGCAGCCGCCATCAAGGCCATCGCAAACGCGCGGGTGTAGGCGCGGTACTGGCGGGTGCCCAGCCAGTACATGCCAGCAGCCTCCACCGCCCAGGTCGCACCGGTCCATTGACCTTCCAGCGCCAGCGGCACCGACAAGGTGCCAAACAGCACGCCCACTACCACATAGGCCTCGCCCAGGAGGTCATAACGCGGGCGTCCGCCCCGCCACAAGGCCCCGCCTAGGAGCAAATAGAACCATCCCATGACCATGGCGGCAATGGCCGGCACCCAACGATCGTGGTCCACCATCTGGTACTGCAGGCCATAGGCCACCAGTGGCACGCCAAACACCAGGGCACTGTCCACACGACCGACCTGCTTCAAGGCCTGGGTGGCGCGATCGGCCAGCGAGTCCCCCTGATCGGACACATCACCCAAGGCCAGCGAGCGACGGGCAAACATCACGCCGATGGCCGTGAACATCAGGAAGAACAACAGCAAGAAGGCCTGCGTCGACGGGTAGACCTGATCGGTGTAGTGCCGGTCGGCCCAGGCCGCAGCCAGCGTGAAGGTGCCCACAAAGCCGATCAGGTTGAGCGGGCGCCAGGCCTTGTACCAGGCCATCGCCATGATGCCCAGGTCCAGGATGGCCAGGTAGCTGAACAAGGCGATGTGGTTGCCACTGCCAGTGGAGACCAGCACTGGCGTGGCAAACCCGGCAGCCGCGGCCACCATGGCCAGCCACGGCGCGTTCTGCAACACCGCCAGCAGCGCACTGAAGGCGGTGACCAGCACCATGACCGCAAAGCCGACCGCCACAGGTAACAAGGGGTGCAATTTCATGGCGGCCAGCGTGGTCAGGTAGAACACCCCCACCCCGGCGCCCTGAAGGATCAGCCCATAACCGGGCGCCCCCGGCGCATCCTGGTCACCCCGCAGGCGCCAGCCCAGGCCCAGCAGGCCGGCCCCCAGCAAGGCCACGCCCACGTAGCGCAACTCGACCGGCACCGTCACTTGGGCGGCCACATACTTGAGCAGGAAGGCCAACCCCAGGAACAAAATCAGCACACCCACCTTGACGATGGTGTTGCCGCCGAAGATCAGCGGACGCAGGCGCTCGGGGATCAGGTCCTTGAAGGCCAGGCCCGGCTCGACCGGCGCCGCGGTGATGGTGGTGAAAGCCGGCTTGCGAGCCGTGGATGCAGGCGGGGCCGATGACGGGGCCTGGTCATCGGGCCAGTCCCAGCCCTCGGGCTGAGGCACGGGTTCAGGCGCTGCGGTGGCAGCGTTCACCGCCACAGCCACGGGAGGCTGCTCCACAGGAGGCGGCACCTGCGGCTCGTCGGCCCACGCCATGGGCTGCGTGGGCACCACGTCATCGCTGTCGTTATCGTTGACACCGCCATTGTCAGCATCGACACCTGCCTGTGGCTGCGCAGGCACCCCCTGGGTCAGGCGCGAGACCTGCACCTGCAAGGCCGAGACCTGCAACTCCAGCGCCTTGACGCGGCGCACCAGCTCGGACGACTCCGCCGTGGCAGCAGGTGGCATCACCCGGCCGACGTCGGAGCGCGCCATGTCCAGGTCAGAGTCCGCACTGGAGCGCTTGAGGGCCATGACCAGCATCACGCCCAGCACACCGCCCACCAGGGCGCCGCCAAAGCCGCCCAACAGCGCGCCCATGACCACCCCCAGAACCATCATGAAGAAGTACATGCCCCACCGCGCCATTTCTTGAATGTGTTGGGATGGATTATCCGAGCCCCATCGCCGCCTTCGGCCCCCTCTCAGTGGGGACGCGCGTTCCAGACCTCAGCCAGGCGGGCACAGGCCGACAACAGCGAGGCCCAACCCGGCTCAGTTAAGCCGGCGGGCCGCGTGAGCACGCCCATGCGCCCGGGCAACGACGCCTCAGGATCGGGCTTGAAAGCCAGCACCACCACATTGGCCATGTCCTTGTCGGATACCTGCAGGACCACGCCCTTCAGCGCATGCTGGATCCGCTGGATGCACGCCTTGGCCCCCCGCAGCCCCGCCGGGAAGTTGGCCACCAACACGCCACCCGGCCGCAACGCGCGGGCACACCCGTCGTAAAACACCTGAGACGACAGCGCGGCTGGCAGGCCCTGGTCGTCGTAGCCATCCAGCAAGATCACGTCATATGGCACGGTGACGCGCTGGACAAACTCGGCGCCATCAGCCTGGATGACCTGAAAACGCTCCCCGTCCGGCGGGATGCAGAACGCCTCACGCAGGGCGACGACGTGCGGGTTGACCTCCACCACATCGAACCGGGTCGCCGGCAGGTGTGCGTGACAGAACTTGGCGATCGACCCGCCCCCCAGCCCCACCATGGCGATGCGCTCAGGCGTCGGGTGAAACAGCAAAAACCCCATCATCACGCGGGTGTAGGGCAGCACCAAAGCATCGGGCGCCTGCAGCCACATCTGGCTCTGCACTTCGTGGATGGAAAAATGCAGGGTCCGGGAGTGGGCATCTTCATGCACATAGGGCTTGACGTGGTCGTCGCCCGGCACGGGCTCGCTCATGACCGGCCCCGAAGGGCCTGTCGCAAGGCATCGGCCACCCGGTTCACCTCGGGCATCAGGGCCTCCCAGGCCGGCGCGGACAACCCCGCAGGGCAGGCCGGCCGCCCCTTGGACCCCTTTGCCCACTTGGTGGGCCACGCTCCTCGCGACGCCAACACCGTGCAATTGGGCGTTTCGCTCTCATGCACCACCAGGACCTCGCCACCGAACACCTGCCGCAGTCGCTCGATGCACACTTCGCCGTCAGGATGGTCGCTGTTGAGGTTGACGACCAGCACCCCGGTGGGCCGCAAGGCCTGGTGACAGTGCTGGTAAAAATCCACCGAGCACAAGGCCTCCGGCACGATGCCGCCGGCGTCAAAGCCATCGAGCATCAGCACATCGAGAGATCCAGGCACCTGCTGCACCCACCGCGCGCCATCGCCCTCCAGCACGGTGAGCCGCTCGTCATCGGCGGGCACCTGAAAGGTCTCTCTCAAGGCCAGCACGTGCGGGTTGAGCTCGACCACCGTGAGATGCGCGCCCTGCAGGTGGCGGTGACAGAACTTGACCAGCGAGCCGCCGCCCAGGCCGATGATGGCCAGCGCCTGCGGGCAAGGCTGCAGCAACAGGCACCCCATCATCGTGCGGGTGTACTCCAGCACCAGCGCGTCGGGCTGCATCAGGTTCATGCTGCTTTGCACATCGGCCATCGAGAAATGCAAATGCCGAAATCCCAACGTTTCTGTCACGAAAGGCCGGGGGTGCAGATCGGGCGTGGCCGCGAAGGGCCGGGGAGTCTCGAGCGGTGGCATGCAGCTGCCCATTATGATTCCCGGCAACCAGGAGCCCCTGCATGACCCGACTCGCCATCATGGCCGCCATGCCCGAAGAACTCGACGCCTTCCTGGCCGCCATGCCGGATGAGGCTCCCCAGATGGTGGGCGAGCGGCAGTTCTGGTGCGGCCACCTCATGGGGCACGACGTGGTCGCCGTGCTCTCGGGCATCGGCAAGGTTGCCGCCAGCATCACCGCCACCACCCTGATCACCCGCTTTGATGTGGATCGCCTGATCTTCACGGGCGTGGCCGGTGGCCTGGGCGACGGCGTTCACGTGGGCGATGTGGTCGTGGCCACCGAGCTGCTGCAGCACGACCTGGATGCCTCACCCCTGTTCCCCCGCTTCGAGATCCCCGGCCGAGGCATCAGCCGCATCACCACGGACACCACCCTGAGCCACGTCCTGAGCCAGGCGGCCCACGACTGCCTGAAGGATGCCGCGCGGGTGCACCAGGGCCTGATCGTCAGTGGCGACCGCTTTGTCTCCAGCCTGGCCGAAGTGCGCGCCCTGCGACAGGCCCTGCCCGACGCCCTGGCGGTCGAGATGGAAGGCGCGGCCATTGCCCAGGTCTGCCAGGCCTTTGACATCCCTTTTGGCGTGGTGCGCAGCATCTCGGACCGTGCCGATGACGACGCCCACCTCGATTTCCAGCGCTTTGTGCGCGAGGTGGCCAGCCCGCACGCCCTGGCCATCGTGCAAGCCACGCTGGCCAGACTTTGAGTTTCACCATCACCCAGCCCCAGCATGTCCAACGACCGCGCCCTGCTCGAGAGGATCAAGTTCTCGCCCCTGGGGCGACTGGCCACCCTGCCCTTGCGCCTGCGCAGCAGCCTGCCCCCCTGGTGGCGCCAGACCGTGCTCACCGGGAGCTGGATCCTGCGTTCGCGCGAATGGACCAATTTCAGCACCCACTACAGCGACGAAGGCGTGCTGATCATGGCCGCCGCCATCGCGCAACTGACGGGCACGCCCGTCGCCCGGGTGCGCGCCTACGCCGCCGAACTGCCCGCTGACACGGTCTTTTCCGAGCGGGTGCAACGGCGCAAAGCGCAGACCCGCCTGCGCCACATCACCGACCCAGGCGTGCCCCTGGGAAAATGCCTGTTCAACTACGTGCTGGTGCGCGCCAGTGGGGCCAGACAGGTCTTTGAAGCAGGCACCGAACAAGGCCTGAGCAGTTGGGCCATCTGTCGTGCGCTGCAACGCAATGCGCAAGACAGTGGCCGCCCCCTGGCCGAGCACCGCCTGATCACCATCGACCTGCACACCGACCGAGGCCTCTACCTGATCGACGACGAAGGTGGGCTGGTCGAGCGCCGCTTTGGCGACAGCGTGACCAGCCTTCGTGCACAGACCACGCCGCTGGACCTGATTCTTCATGACACCATCAACGAGGACGAACACACCACCGCCCAACTGGACGCCGCGGCCGCATGCCTGGCGCCTGGCGGGCTGATCCACAGCTCGTGGTTCAACGAAACCTTTGCAAGCAGTTGTGAACGTCATGGGCTGATCTGCCTGCCTGTGGCAGAGCGAATCGAGGCGCATTGGTTCGAAGGACGGGTGGCGGGCGTTGCGCGCAAACCCTGATGACGCCCATCATTCAACGACCTACAGTCGGCCGCTCACCCCATCCCCTGGAGATCGCCCCATGTTCAAGCGACTGATCCTGAGCCTGCTCACCCTGACCGCCCTGCAGGTGGCCCCCTCCCTGCTGATGGCCCAGGAGGCCGTGGCCGCCAAGCCGACGCCCATCACCTACATCGCCACCGGAGTGGACCTGCGCAAATGTGCCTTCCCCTTCTGCGGAGGCTACTTTGTCAAAGCCGTCAAC
>JACCDH010495301.1_pt1 | contig 13405 bp, 17 predicted proteins | sample 7442481 | NCBI WGS metagenome assembly JACCDH01 (sample SAMN15323433, study PRJNA562643) | freshwater metagenome | isolation source: river surface water | place: USA:Blue River Watershed | collected 2017-08-15
AGGGCTTTCATTTCATTTTCTTGTACCCTAAACTTTACCATGTCTTGAATGAGCTTAATGGGGAAGGGCTTGTCCAGTGGTAATTGTATGCCTCCCTTTGAATAGACATATCCTTTTTCGTCTAATTGTTTTTTAAAAATTTCAATTGGTTTTGCTGTTGGGTAAAAACCGTAATGATTTTTAAAGAGTGCAAAATATACCAAACTCCCTTCTTGTATAAAAACTGGCATATGATAACTAATGCCTTCAACTGCCTTGGGAGCTGCTTTTTTAATAATAGATCTCAACTTCTCCAAGCCTGCTTGTCTTTCTTTGTCCTGCTGTTGAATATAATCGTCAATTGTAACACAAGGGATTTGATTCTTTTTCATCTTGGTTAGTTATGTATTCAAATTTACATCTTGTTATGGATTAAGGAAAGGATTTGACCATTTCTTATCTGTATATACATTGTTTCCTCCAAGAGTTTTCATAAAAGCAACTACTTGCGCAATTTCCGTATTGGTCATATTTAGTTTATTCCCAACTCCATCCTGTCTTAATCGACCGTCTATATTATTATTGCCAGGTAAATTAGGAATATTATTATAATGAGCTAGCACCGCTTCTATACTTATGAACCTACCGGTATGCATCATTTTACTATTTAAACTTCCATCCGCTTTTACCAAATCCCTAAGTGAAGGAGCGCGGGTATTATTAATTTCAATAGTGGTCCCACCTGGGAACCCTACCACGCCATTATTTCTGGTGTTCGGATCTATATCAAACTCCGGTGCCTTATGACAGGCGTTGCAACCAATGCCCCCAGCTATTCTATTACCGCTGCCATCAAATACAGGCGCTGTTATAAATAAATTTTTTCCTTCATTTTCTTGCGCAGTGAAATTAGGGAAAGGGTTACGGTCATTATTTACCTGGCTTCTTCCTGCGTCATATTTTGAATCAAAGGATTGTATACTTCTTATAAATTGTGACAAACATTCTTGTAGCCTTGCTTCAGTAACAAGGGTGTCTCCGTAGACTGCTTTAAAATCCTCTTTATAATAATTAATATTGGACAGCTTGTTTAATAGCGTAATTAAATTACCTCTTCCACTCAGTCCACTAAAGCCCATCTCTGCATGGTCCTGGATGGGCATGGTTGTTTGAATTTCCAAACTTGCAGCACGTTCATTCCAGAAAAATTTAGATTCATTGGCAAACCTTGCATTAATTAATCGCATTGAATGTCTGTCTGTTATACCTCCAAACACACCAGTACTTAAAACGGCAGTATCACTAAATGCAAAATTTTGTTTATGACAACTAGCACATGAAATAGTATTGTTGACACTTAAACTTTTATCATAAAACAAAATTCTTCCTAAAGTTGCTTTGGTATTGGTAATTGGATTATTACCCGTATTATCAAGTGTAATATAACCAGGTATGGACTGGTTGGCATAATTCAAGGGATTAGCAAAGTCTATATTGGTTCCAAAAGTAGCCTTCGTATTGGTAAAAGCATCTAATGGGGTGATCGCTACAGGTGTGGTTACTTCTGACTTTGAACAGCTAGAATGTATAACGAGTATGTATAAGCTTGCTATTTTTAGAGCGGTAGGTAAATTCAAAAGGAGGTAGTTTAAGATGATGTAATAAAGCTAAGACAAGTGTTTTGTAATTAGGTTTATCCGTTAACAATAATTTAGCAAAACAAGCTATTTTTTATACAAAGAGGAGCCATTTTATCAATGACTCCTCTTTATTCAGTTGCAATCCTGCAACCCTATGTAGTTATATACTATTTCTTCTTACAAGTATTAATTCCCAAAATGGTATATAGTGGGCAGAAACTTAGTATGCTGGTGAATAAAAATACACCTCCAAGCACTAATAATACGATGCCTACAGTGCTTTCTACAGTTTTAGTAATAAAAAGCATTGCAAATACAATCGCTAAAACAATACGTATTACTTTGTCTAATGATCCCATATTTGCTTTCATAATATTTAATTTTGGTGAATGATTATTGAAGTTATTCTTTTAATAACTTATTTTTTGTTAAAACTATTTTTGCTCTTTCTTAAACATGCCTATTACCAAGAAACCCATTAAGGCTCCATAAAGGCTGCTGTTTAATGGCTTAGAGGTAATCATGCAAGTGCCACTTGCACAACCTATCCATTTCCAATACATAAAGCCGGCGATCCCGCCAATGCTTATGCCAATGAGGTCGAGTTTGTATTTGTGTAGTAGTGTTGACATTGAATTAGTCCAATTTTGATCTTAAGCCAAACCAAGAACCACCATTGTATACTTCCACGCCTGCTGCCTTTAATGCAGACTTTGCCATACCACTTCTTGCTCCGCTCTGACAAACTGTAATCACCGGCTTGTTCCATTTTTTAATAGCAGTAATTTCTCTTTGAATAATATTCACAGGAATATTTTTAGATCCTTGAATATGTCCTCTGTCAAATTCTTGAGGAGAACGGACATCAATGATAACAGCGCCAGCAGCTATTAATGCTTTATAATCTGTCCCTGGTCCAAATATTTTTTTTAAAAAACTAAACATATTAATTATTGTTGATAATATTATTTAAACTGAAAATGCCTCCACCATTGTAAACTTCTGTGATGGCATTTTGTTGTAATATACCCGCTGCCATTCCGCTTCTTCCTCCACTTAAACAATAAACAACAATGGGTTTTTGCATGGTCTCTATTTGTTTAATATGGGCCTCAATCGTATCAAGTGGGATATTGATGGCACCTGGAATATGATTTTCTTCAAATTCCATGACACTTCTAACATCTAATAAAGTGCCTTTTTTCTCTCTAATGGATTGAATTACATTTTGCATAGTGTTTAATTTACTTGTACAAAAGTGAGCCATTCTACTTTGCCAGAAGGTGATATTTATCACAATCGGCTGCAAAAGAGTAACAAACCTTATTTCTTGATCCAGTCAAAGGAGTTGCGATTCATGATTATCCAACCGTTGTGCTCCATTTTTTTGAGCAATCGGCTAATTACCTCTCTAGACGTGTTTAAATCATTTGCAATTTCCTGATGAGTTAAGTTGACGCTATTGCCAAATTGGCTTACTTGTCTTTTAATGTAAAATTCTAATCGCTCATCCATATTTTTAAAAGCAGTTTCATGAATGGTCTTTAATAGTTCTTCATATCTGCTTCTATAAGTTCGAATTACAAAGTAGTGCCAGCTTTTAAACTCATTTAGCCATTTTTCCATGTATTCAACTGGAATGGCCAAGTATTTTATATCGGTAACTGCTTTTGCCAACACCTTGCTCTGTTCATGATGGTAATTGCAAACCAGGGTTACGGCACAAGCTTCTCCGGGGTTTAAGTGATACATAAAATACTCACCACCATCTTCCCCCTCTTGGTATAGTTTTACGGTACCTTCTACAACCAGCATGGCCGATTTAATGTTTTGCCCCATTTTTAAAAGTGTAGTGCCGGCTTTTGCATCTCTCAATTCAGCTTTATCTAAAATGGCATCATAAAGTCCATCCTCCCAATCCGGGAATATTTTTTTAAGTACTTCTTTTGATAACATACAATGATTGAATTCAAATGTGAATATACATTTTTTTAAGGAATGTAATAAATGTCACCTTTTGGCAAATTCGCTGCGCGTAATTTTGTTAAAATTAGATCATGATACAAAAATGGTTTTCAAAAATTGACTTCACCTTGGTATTTAGATTGGCTCTAAGTATGGCAATGGGTGTAACTGGTTATCTTCAAAACGATTCAACTTCAGGTATTTTTGCCATATTTCTTGCTGTGTATGCATTGATTGCAGCTAAGTATAAAATTGGATGTGGGTATAATTCCTGCTACAATGTGCCTAAACCCGCTTCCAAATATGCACATAAAAAGGAATCTCAACAAATTGATTTCACAGAAATAAAATAATATTTATGTCTAATATCGAAACTTTCGGATCTATCATCAATGGCGAAAACCCAGTATTAGTTGATTTTTTTGCTGAATGGTGTGGACCATGCAAAATGATGCCTCCTATTTTACAACAAGTACATACTCAATTAGGGGATAAAGTCCGCATTATCAAAATTGATGTAGATAAAAACCAACAATTGGCAGCCGAGCTTAATGTGTCTAGTGTGCCAACGCTTGCCATTTTCCATAAAGGAGAAATTAAATGGAGACAAGCAGGAGTGCAACCAGCAAATGTTTTAGTTCAATTACTGAGTCAGCATCTCTAGTCCTTTAAAGATGTAAGTCTAGATTTTCCCGTCATTATAATTTCATGAATTGATTGAGTGATAAATGTCACCAATAGCTGATGATAGCTTAGATACTTTTGTATTCTATATAAAACTATGCAGATGAAATTTAAAAATTTAGCCCTGGCCACATTATTGCTAATAAACATTAGCAATGCCAATGCACAAAATAGTTCGAAGTCCTTGTCTATGGAGGATGCAATTCAAGCAGCTGTTCAAAATAACAAGCAAGTAGTTATAGCAAAAACAGAGGAAGCGATTGCGAAGTCCAATTATAATCAGACAGAAGCGATTTGGTTGCCCAATGTAAATTTGTCTCATACAGCATATACTACCAACAATCCTTTAAACGTCTTTGGTTTTAAATTGCAACAGGCAGGGGTACAACAAGCGGACTTTAATCCATCCCTATTAAACAACCCTACTAGTTTTAGCAATTATAATACGCAAGTAGCATTGCAGCAGCCACTGGTTAATGTAGATGCTTTATATATGCGTAAAGCAGCAAAAGCACAAGTTGGGATGTATGCGGCACAAGCGGAAAGAACAGCAGAAGCGATTAAAATGCAAGTGGTGCAAACTTATTTGTATCTAGAATTCACCTATCAATATGAGAAAGTAACCGAAGAGGGTTTAAACACCATACAGTCTATTCATAAATTTACAAAGAATAGATTTGATCAAGGTATGATGCAAAAGTCTGATTTGTTAAATGTTGAAGTGAAAGTAAAAGCCGCCGAGTTACAACATAATCAAGTAAAATCTCAAATTGAAAATATTTCAGACCAATTAAGTGTATTAATGGGTGCGCCAAAAGGGGTAGTATATACTATTCAAAAATATACTTTATCAAATCAGACTGAGCTATCTGACTCTGTTTCTATAGCAAGGTCTGATATTCGCGCCTTAAAAGCTGCAGTAAGTGGTTATGACATGGCTATTAAAAGTACACAAATGGGATGGATGCCTAGACTAAACGGTTTTGCCAATTACAATATCAATGATAAGTCAATTGGGATTGATGGAGCAAAGTCTTATATAGCGGGTGTGCAATTGTCTTGGGATATTTTTAAAGGCAATCAAGTAAGTCGCAAAGTGGCTACTCAAAAATTAGAAAAATTGAAAGTTCAAGAACAATTGAATAGCCAATTAGAAACCGGCGTTACTGATATTAAAAAAACCAAGAGAGCCATTGTTGATGCAAATTATAAAATTCAACATCAAACATTAGCTGTGGAACAAGCCGATGAAGCGCTTAGAATATTAAAGAATAGGTATGAGCAAGGATTGGTAAGCACCAACGATATATTGGTGGCTCAAACACAGTTATCTCAACAAAAGTTACAATTAGCCCAAGCTCAATTAGAGCAAAAGTCTGCTATCAATTACTTAGCTTTTTTAACATCAAAATAAATTGCTACTATAAAATAAACGATAAAAAACATATACGATGATTTATAAAAAACAATTCTTATCTCCAGTAATCTTATTAGCAATGCTATCACTTAATGCTTGCTCAAGTGAAGAAAGTAATAACCAGTTAGATAAAGAGAAGCCTATTCGTGTATTCACTTCTGCAAATACATCAGGCAATACTACAGGCGGTTTTAACTTAACTGGTCAAATTGAATCAGCCCATACCACCAATGTTGCTACTAGAATAATGGGATATATTACTAAGATTTATGTAAAGGCCGGCGACCAGGTAAAAGCCGGCCAATTATTATTTTCTGTTAACAGTAATGATATACAGGCCAAGCAGTCGCAAGTAGACGCTATGTTAAAACAAGCCGAAGCTGCTTTTCATGTGGCTCAAAAAGATTATGAAAGATATACTGCCTTGTATAAACAAAACAGTGCTTCCGTAAAAGAATTAGAACAAATTACCATGCAATATCAATCTGCAAAAGCAGGTGTAGAGTCGGCAAAAGGTATGCAACATGAGGTTAGATCTCAATTAACTTACGCCAATGTAGTTGCTCCATTTTCTGGAGTAGTGACTCAAAAGTTAGCAGATGAAGGAAGCTTGGCAAATCCAGGGATGCCGATTGTAACTATTGAGCAAGGAGGAAGTTTACAAGTAACTGCAATGGTTCCTGAAACTGAAATTGCAGCTTTAAAAGTAGGAGATATCGCAAATGTGAGTGTAGATGCTGCTAACAAGCAATTTCAATCTAAACTAATACAAATTAATCCTTCTTCTCAATTTACAGGAGGTCAATACATTGTCAAATTAAATATACCTGCGGCAGATGCAAAGACTTTGTTGGCAGGGATGTATGCAAATATTAAAATTGAGTCAAAGGTTGCCAATGTAAAAATGGATACTACACATACCGTTATGATACCCACTTCGGTATTAATTCAAAGAGATCAATTGGTTGGTGTTTATACTGTTAGTGCACAAAATACAGCCATATTAAGATGGTTAAGAATTGGGAAGACAGTTGGAGATAAGGTTGAGGTATTGTCTGGACTGGCTAAGAATGAGGTATATATTATAAAAGCAGATGGTAAATTATACAATGGCGCAAAAGTGAATACAAAATAATCCTGGTGGATTAAATCAAAAAAATTAATTCGGTCCAATTATAAAAATATATTGAATGGAAAAAGGTTTATCGGGTAATATCGCAAAAGGATTTTTACAATCCAAATTGACTATCTTATTGATGGTGGCATTTTTGCTAATTGGTGGCTATAGCACTATGTTAATGCCAAGAGAGGAAGAACCTCAAATTAAAGTGCCCATGGCTGATATCTTTTTAGGATATCCTGGCGCTTCTCCAAAGGACGTAGAAACGAAAGTGGCTGCGCCTATGGAAAAAATTATCTCTAATATAAAAGGGGTAGAGTATGTATATTCTACATCTATGAAAGGACAAGTGATGTTAATTGTCCAGTTTTATGTAGGAGAAGATGTAGAAAAGTCTATGGTAAAATTGTACAGTGAGTTGTTAAAGAATATGGACAAGATGCCGCAGGGAATTACAATGCCTTTAATTAAAACAAGAGCCATTGACGATGTGCCTGTTTTGTCTTTTACATTGTGGGGTGAAAATTATGATGACCATAGATTAAAATTATTAGGTCAAGAGGTTGCTAATGAAGTAAAGAAAATTCCGAATGTTTCAGATATCAATTTATTAGGAGGTAGAAGCAAAGAAGTGAAAGTGGAATTAGATAAAACTAAAATGGCTGCTAGTCATGTAGATTTTTTATCTATTACTAAAGCCATTCAGGCGAGTAATTCAGAAATGGCAAGTGGATCTATTCTACGGAATGATTCAAGTATATCCGTACAAACCGGTAACTTTTTGACTTCTGCAGATGATGTTGCCGACTTGGTAGTGGGTATGAATGCTGGAATGCCCGTGTATTTAAAACAAGTTGCTAAAATTGAAGAAGCACCAGCAACCTCTTCTCAGTATGTTTTTTTTGGATATGGCAAAGCAGACACTTTGAGTGCAAAATATAAAGCAACTTATCCTGCAGTAACCTTTGCTATTTCCAAAAAGCAAGGTGCTGACGCAATGAAATTGTCCGAAGAAATTTTGCATAAAATGCAATCTCTAAAAAAGGATCTAATTCCTACAGATGTACAAGTTGCTACCACAAGAAACTATGGAGAATCAGCTGCTGATAAAGTAGGAGAATTATTGTTTCATTTATTTATTGCCATTGTGGTAGTTACTTTATTTGTAATGTTGGCTATGGGCTGGAGAGGTGGTTTAGTAGTGTTTTTATCCGTACCCGTTACTTTTGCTTTGACCTTATTTGCATACTATGCATTGGATTATACTTTAAATAGAATTACTTTATTTGCGCTGGTGTTTATTACAGGTATTGTGGTAGATGATTCTATTATCATCGCTGAAAATATGCATAGGCATTTTAAAATGCGTAAACTCCCTCCTTTACAAGCCGCCATTTATGCAATCAATGAAGTGGGCAACCCCACTATATTAGCGACTTTCACAGTTGTGGCTGCGGTATTGCCTATGGCCTTTGTTTCTGGATTAATGGGTCCATACATGAGCCCTATGCCAATAGGGGCATCCATTGCGATGTTGCTTTCCTTGATTGTAGCTTTAACTTTGACACCCTATTTGGGTTACATCTTTTTAAGAGAAAAAGAGAAACATGGTTTGGAACACAATGATCATCATGGAGAAATACTAGAAAATTCCCCAATTTATAAAATTTATAAAGGAGCCATACAACCCATGTTAGAAGAGCGCTGGAAACGATGGGCTTTTGTGATGGGTACGGTAATTGTTTTGTTGGCTTCTATGTTTTTATTTTATACCAAATCGGTTGCTGTAAAAATGTTGCCATTCGACAATAAGAATGAATTTCAAGTGGTCATAGATATGCCCGAAGGAACTACCTTGGAAAAAACACAGGCAGTTGCTGCAGATATAGCCTCTTATGTAGGTAAACAACCGATGGTTGAAAATTACCAGGCTTATGTGGGCACTTCAGGTCCAATTAGTTTTAATGGATTGGTAAGACACTATGATTTAAGACGTGGTGAAAATGTGGCTGACATTCAAGTAAACTTAGTAGATAAAACCATGCGCAGCATACAAAGTCACGATATAGCAAAAGGCATGCGCTCGGATATTATAAAGATTGGAGCTAGGTATCATGCCAATGTTAAAATTGTTGAATTACCTCCGGGGCCCCCCGTTTTATCTACTCTAGTGGCCGAAATCTATGGTCCTAATTATGAACAACAAATAGCCATTGGTAAACAAGTAAAAAAACTGTTTACGCAAACACATGATGTAGTAGACGCAGACTGGATGGTTGAGGATGATGAGATGGAATATAAAATTTTAGTTGATAAAGAGAAGGCGATGCAACACGGTGTAGTAACTGCCCAAGTTTCCGCATTGGTTAATGGTGCGTTATCCGGCATGGTGGCAGGTAATATCAGCCAGCCAAATGCGTATAGTCAAATTCCAGTTCGTTTACAATTAAAAGATGCAGATAAAACAAATATTGAAGATGTATTGTCTTTACATGTGGTAGGTATGCAAGGTAATATGGTTCCTTTAAGAGACATTGTTAAAGTAAAATCTGTTTTAAAAGACAAAAGCATTTATCGTAAAAATCAAAAAGAAGTGGTGTATGTAATGGCTGATATGGCGGGCACCTTAGAAAGTCCTTTTTATGCTATTTCAAATATGTCGGATAGTTTACAACATATTAAAATGCCAACCGGGTATGTTTTAAATGAAGAATATAGTAAACAACCTACTGAGTTAGATAAATATTCTTTAAAATGGGATGGAGAATGGCAGATTACCTTGGAAGTGTTTAGAGACTTAGGCATTGCTTTTCTAGTAGTTATTTTAATTATATACATGCTCATTGTAGGTTGGTTCCAAAACTTTACAGTGCCTTTAATTATGTTAGCGGCTATTCCTTTATCCTTAATTGGAATTTTAGTAGGACACTGGATGATGGGCGCCTATTTTACAGCTACTTCAATGATTGGCTTTATTGCACTAGCAGGTGTAATGGTAAGGAACTCTATTTTACTCATAGACTTTATTAATATTAGGTTAGATGAAGGAGTAGCATTAAAACAGGCTATTATTGAAGCTGGCGCAGTAAGAACTACACCTATTTTATTAACGGCAGGGGCAGTTGCATTAGGCGCTGTGATTATTTTGTTTGATCCTGTATTCCAAGGCCTAGCCATTTCATTGATGGGCGGCACAGTTACCTCCACCTTCCTTACTTTAATTGTAGTACCATTGTTATACTTTAAAATGATGCGTAACAAAATCAAATAAATTAATTTAAATTAAAACTTCTTTTATGAAACTATTAATTGTTGCTGCTGTTAAAGAAGACACAGAAAAAGTGAGTACCATATTAAAAAAAGCATCCATACCTGTATTTAGTGTTACTGACACCATGGGCGTTAAAAACACGGTAGATAACGACTTGCTAGATGATTGGTTTGGTAGAGGTGTTGGAAAATTCGACTCCGTATTTATATTTTGTTTCACTTCAGAGGCAAATTCCGAATCGGCATTAAAGGAGATTGATCTTTATAATCAATCGCAAGCTAGTAATTTTCCAATAAGGGCATTTGTGTTAGCAGTAGAAAAATCATTATTTCAATAAAAATTATAAATTATAAAATTTAAAATTATGGATAGATATATTAGAGCCATTGCAGGTGTTTTTATCATCATTAGTGTTTTACTAGCTTACTTTGTAAATATTAACTGGATTTGGTTTACTTTATTTGTTGGTGCCAATCTTTTACAGTCTTCAATCACTAAATGGTGCTTAATGGAAGATATATTAAAGGCTTTAGGGGTAGCAAAAAATAAAAAATAATGATGAATTCGTTTTGGGATGAAAGATATAGTGAGCAAGAATTCGTTTATGGTGAATTGCCAAATGATTTTTTTGCAAAATTCATTAAGACATTAACACCAGGAACAATTATTCTTCCCTGCGATGGGGAAGGGCGTAATGCAGTATATGCGGCTAAAAATAGATGGATTACATATGCATTTGATCAAAGCGAAGCTGGTAAAATAAAAGCCAATCAGTTAGCATTAAAGCATAAAGCCAAGGTTGATTTTAAAATTATGGATGCAGCCTTAGCAAGTTTTCCAGATGCTTCGGCAGATGTAGTTGGCTTAATTTATACCCATTTGCCCTCACCTATACGAATAGTACTACATCGAAATATAATTAAATGGTTAAAGCCGGGAGGAAAATTAGTTTTGGAAACCTTTTGTCCCGATCAGCTAAAAAATTCTTCAGGCGGCCCCAAAGATGTTGAAATGTTGTATACTAAAGAGGTTCTACAATCAGATTTCAAGGATCTTAGTATCGATTATTTGGAGTATGTTCAAATTGAATTGAATGAAGGAAAATACCATCAAGGTACAGCAGATGTAATTCGAATGATTGCGACGAAGAGGTAGCATTAAAACAAGAAGAATGACAGTAAATTAATCTTCTATCATTCTTATGTACAAATCTTCTACCTTTTTTCTTGCCCAAGGCGTTTTGCGCAAAAATTTTAAACTGGATGTTATGCTTGGATTGCTATTAAAGCAATTAATGGGGATATGTTGACCTAAGTCCTCCCAGCCAAAGTATTTCACGAGTTCCGTTACAATATACTCAAGTGTTTTTCCGTGTAATGGATCTTTGGAGGCTTGTTGCATGTGCAATATTAAGTAATTTGCTTTTGTATATGAAGTCAGACCGTTACTTTTTAATAAATAAACCTATGAATATGGTTTCTCAATTTGTGAGTAGCCATGATGTTCAATTATTGGGTAACTTACATTTTGATTTTCCAGAAGGGACGCATGCTATTGGTAGATTAGATCAAAATTCTGAAGGACTACTTTTACTTACGACCAATAAAAAAATTACAAGACTCTTATTTCAAGGGCCAGTTCCACACAAGCGTACTTATTTAGTGCAGGTTAAAGATGAAATGACCCCTGAAACTGCTCATCAACTTGCCGCGGGGATTGAGATTAGTGCAAAAACAGGGGTGCAATTTAAAACTACACCTTGTGAAGTTCAAATTGTAAAAAAACCTGCAGGATTATTTGAAGCGGGTAAACCACTCCATAAAAATGTAGTTACTTCTTGGGTAATGATAACGCTAACAGAAGGAAAATTTCATCAAGTAAGAAAGATGGTTGCTGCCGTTAATCATAAATGCATCAGATTGATTCGCGTGGCCATTGAAGATATTGAATTGGGGAATATGCAACCTGGAGAAGTGATTGAAATGAAAGAGGCTGATTTTTTTAAAAAATTAAAATTGTAATTAGGCTGCAAACCATTCTCCAAATTTGGTAAGATCTACATTTCCACCCGTAAAAATAATGCCAACTTTTTTCCCTTTAAATAAATGGACATTTTTAATGGCAGCCGCTAAAGGGACTACACAGCTTGGCTCTACTACAATTTTTAATCTTTCATAAACCAATTTTAGTGTTGCTTTAATTTCTTCTTCCGTTACTAAAAAAATATCGGTTACATGGGATTTGATAATGGACAAGGTTCTATCACTAAGGGTTGTGAGAAGTCCGTCAGCAATGGTATTGATATAAGGTGCTTTTTCTATTTGACCTGATTGAAAACTTAATATGGCATCAGCTGCACCTTCCGGTTCTCCTGCATATACTTGTAAAGAGGGTTTGAAATAATGAGCGCCTAAACAAGTACCAGACAATAATCCACCACCACCTACGGGCGTAATGACCACCTCTAATGTTGGAACCGTTTCCAATAATTCTTTAACACAAGTTGCTTGTCCTTCTATGACATCTTCGTTGTCATAAGGATGTACAAAATGAGCACCCGTGGCCTCTACAATATTTTGAAGGGTACTTTCTCTAGCTTGTTGATTTGGTTCACACATAGTTACTTCTGCGCCATATCCTTTTACTGCATTCACTTTTACTTGCGGGGAGTTATTGGGCATTACGATATACGCTTTGGTCCCTAAAGTTTTACCAGCTAGGGCCATGGCTTGTGCATGATTTCCGGAGGAGTGGGTAGCAATACCTTTTGCTAATTGAGTTGGATTCAATTTTAAGCAAGCGTTCATAGCACCCCTTATTTTAAAAGCGCCAATTTTTTGAAAATTCTCACATTTAAAATAAAATTCAATTCCATACAATTCATTCATGCTTTGACTAGTAAGCACAGGGGTATTGTGAATGTAGATGGCAATTTTTTCAGCTGCTGCTTGAATGGATGCCTTGGTAATTTGCATGCATTAATTATTAGACTGTGAATGTAATATATTAGTCGCTTATGGAAAATAGTGCAACTTTTTTTCCATTTACCCCCTAGAATCTGTCATTTAGGGAGAAATTATTATATATATGATTAATCATCATATAAAATAGATTATTATTTGATTGAAAATCAATAAGTTATAGATTTTCAATCAATTAGTCTATAATTTTTGTTCTATTTTTTTGTAAAAAATGGATAGAAGGCTTTGACAATTGTTAAGAAAATCTTAATTTAGGTGTTCGTGTTATTCAAGACAAGTTCAGTTTAACAAAAATTAAAACAAGTATGAGAAAAAAACTATTCTGGAGCTTACTTGCATCCTGCCTAT
>JACCDH010940505.1_pt1 | contig 13405 bp, 20 predicted proteins | sample 7442481 | NCBI WGS metagenome assembly JACCDH01 (sample SAMN15323433, study PRJNA562643) | freshwater metagenome | isolation source: river surface water | place: USA:Blue River Watershed | collected 2017-08-15
AAACCCACCATCACTGCTTTCAATTGTAATGGAATTAGTAAATGAATAATTACCACTAACTATTAGTCCACTAGATTTATCAACAGTCTGTATTGCAATACCTCTTTCACTGAAAAAATCTATTGCTTTTGACCATACCTTTTCAAACGGCAAATCTGATTGGTAGGACTTAACGTTTTTAGAATAATCGCGCTTTAAAGAGCCTATTTCAGCTGTGATACAAGAATTTAGAATTGGAATTAATAGTAAGAGGCAAAAATGTTTTTTCATTCTATTATGTTGTTAAAAATTATAATGCTTGTTTCAAAAGTTTTGTTTCTATGTTTTTTCAAATATTTTAACATACCATTAAACACAGTTCTAAGTTTCATTTTATGATGAATACCAAGCTTTAGAGCATCTTCATCGCTAATATTTGGAGTTAATATTATCTCACCAGAATCCTCAAAACTTATAAGATATTTATCAAATAGTGCATCAAGTGATGGAGAAAACAAGATGTCGTTATTCTCTTTTAACCTTTCTTCCTTCTTTGTTCAGTGTTACAAATAGCAAGGTTGACTCGTTTTCGCCTCTTTTGCAATAAAAGATTCCTTCTTGCCCACCTTCTATATTTTCCTCAAGATTCAGACTTAATTCTTTGCGAGAATATGGATTTCCCAATGATAGATTCATCTTAGTTCAATTCTTGTTTAAGTGTATTTATTCTCTTCTTAACAGCTGACCTAAGCACAAACGATAGCTTCCTCATTGGAACATTTTTAAAGCCATAACGCCTACTAAGTAATAGTTCTAGTTCATCTATCAGCTCTTTCTCAATTCTGAAGGAAACCGTAGTGTTGAATCTCTTTACTGTATTATTCACTGGCGGCACATTATAGCACCTAAGGTCAAATTTTGATGTTTTTAGTGGCATATTTATCTGAAAGTTATAAATAAAAATACTCAAACTTTAGCTTTATGGCAAGTATAAAAAGGAGCACCGTTTAATAAATAAATCAAGGTTAATTATTTGAAATAGACTAGATTGGTTTTTATAACAAATACATTTATTAACTGGTGATTGTGGATTACTTCCAGCACTTTTGGTATTGGACGTACGGTATACAAATAAGAACTGGATGCCGAGTTGAAGATATGGATATCAGGTGTAGCTCAGCCAAATATTTATGAGTAAATAAGTAATGTGTTAATTTTTATGATGTTCAGAATTTTCTGGCATTTCACTTTTTAATTATTAATTATGAAAAATTTAATTCTATCAATCATTCTTTTGATTGTTTCATCTGAGTCTTTTTCACAAGAGCAAACGGTTCCACAGTTAAAACCATATGAGGATTTAGATTCAAAACTATATTCATCAAAGGTTATAGAAAGTGCTGGAAAATCGCAAAAAGAACTGCAAAATATCTTCAAAAATTGGGCTGCAACTACATTTAATAATTTAAGAGAAGTAATGGTTTCTGAAACCGATAATCAAATTGTTTTGGTTTATATAATAAAAGAGCCTGCTATAGTTAAAGCAATGATGACTGTCACAATAGATAGGTCTTGGTATGTTCGTTTAGTTGCAGAGTTTAAGGAAGGTAAAATGAGAGCATCTATATATGATGATGGAAATGTGTACCAGCCTGGAGAGTATTCTCAATACGGAAGCGTTCCAGCAGTTCCAGCTCGTTCGCTATTTGTAAGTTCTGCACAAACAGCACCAACTAATCCAAAAGATTTAATGAAACATAAGGGTATGATGTATAGTGTTCATTACAAATGGCAGCAAAAATGTGATGCAACATTGTTAGCTATTGAGGAAGCTATCAAAAATCCAACATCAACCTCTCCTAAAAGAAAAGATGACTTTTAAGAAATATGAAGACACTAATCAAAAACCTATCCTTATTTACTTTACTCCTATTCTCAATTTCTTCCTCAGCAAATGCAGGAACGAAAAGAATTACAGCCGAAGATAACGTTTACCTATGTAACGGACCTAGTTCGAAGGTTTATCATCGCTCAGAGAGCTGCAAAGGATTAAACAGGTGCTCCACTCAAATTGCTAAGGTGTCACTATCAACAGCGCAGAGTAAGGGTAGAAGAGCTTGCAGAATAGAATATTAATCAATTAAACAATTATAAAACCCAGTCTACAATGAAAAAATTACTTTTATCATTTATTTTCAGCATTCTTGCATTTGCTGCATTTTCTCAGACTCAAACATATGTAAACCCTTACACTAAGAAGGACGGTTCAACTGTTCAGGGTTATTATAGAACTTCGCCAAATAAGACCAATACAGACAATTATTCTACTCAAGGGAACTCTAATCCATATACTGGTCAATCAGGTACTAGAGCGAAAGATTACTCTTCAGAAGCAAGTAATTACGGGTCAGGACAAACAATACAAACTGGTCCTCGTGGTGGGCAGTATTACTACAATCAGAACGGAAATAAGACATATGTTCCAAAACAGCCGAGATAGTTAAGTAAAATGGCTGCATAAATCATAGACTAGCAGGATGATTCTATCAATTATTTGCCAATCATTTTACAAGCATTATTTAATAACAACTCTCCTGCACTTCCAGGTGTTGCATACTCAAAACTTTCATAATTGCTATCAGAACTTATTAAACTCCCCTTGGAATCGTAAAGGTTAAATTGGAGTGTCTGTAGCTTTCTTTCCGCACAATCATATCTCTTTAATGATATGGAATATACACCAGATTTTAATAGAGTAACTTTCCCTTTTTTCTTCTGTTCGTATCTCTTTATGTTTGTTCTATCCCAAACATCGATAAGGTCTTCTGAGATTTTTTTGTGTGTAAATTGCTGGAAATAAATATCACCAACACCTGATTCGCCCAGTATCTTCCAATCAACAGGGTTTTGTGCTTGAAGTTTATTAATAGTTAATAAAGTGAAAATCACAGAAAACATTAAGAATTTAGCCATAATAGGACTTAATTAGTAGGCACGTTTAATGAATTCAATGAATTCAATTCGTTTATTAGTATTTGATACAGTAGTTCCGGGTTAAGTTCTAGGAATGTTATTAATCTAAGCCTCTAGAGAGTTTTAAATATTGTATTAATTAAGATTATAATTGAGGCGTAATTGAGGAGGTGGACTAGTTCTAACTCCACCATCAAATTGGACTAAAATTCCATTTCTAAAATAATAAAAAGTTGTGTTCCATTCAAGATATGAATCTGGAGAAGCCCATTGATATCTGTAAACAGTAATATCTTCACTACTGCTCTCAATAGTAGCTTTGTTTTTTGACAATAATAAAAAGTCTTGAACACCCATACCAATTTGGACAGTGTTAAGTGCACGAGAAGTAGTATCAGCACAAGATTGAATAGCAAATACGACTAGGAGCATTAAACATTTTTTCATATTTACTATACTAGTAAGTACTAAAGTTTTAGAATACAACACTTGCTTTAATTCAGTGGCAACCTTTTATTTTTTGGGAGATTTAAACCAACCAGCCCATATATAACCTTGAACAGTATCACTCTTAACTCGATAATACTTTTCATTAGTTCGCTCAATTATAGTTACTTCATTATTTTGAGCGATTCCTACTCTGTTCGATAAAAGAGATGGGCTTTCAGTAATAGGAGCACTTGTAAATGTATTAACCAGTCCGCTCCAATTGATTTTATAAACATCCATGTAAGGATTATTTTCCCGCTCATCATTCGCAATTGTTGATTTGCCCTCTTGTTCAACAGAGAAATCAAAGCTATTCGAAGTAGAGGTATTAAGAATTGTTAAAGTATTGCCCTCCAACTGAATTTTTCCTAGTTTATTAATTGCGGTTTGCCCTAATAAAAGTGGAGAATTACTTTCATGTACGACAGAGGCTGATACATTTGACAATGTCAAACCTGCAAATTCAATCTTCCTTAGTAGTATTTTTGTACCTTTAGAGATGTCACCGTTGGCAACTTTATAATAAACCTCATCTCCAATATCTTCTTTTTTTAAGAAGTCATTTTTTATCATAAATTTTGCTTCAGTCAATGAAATAGAGACGTCTGAGGCACCAGTATCAAAAACAAATCTAAGCGGTATACCATTAATTTTACATGGAATGTAATAGACGCCATTTTCTTTTTCCATTTTGATTTTAGTCTGTCCATTAACATAAAATACATTAAGTATAAATATTGAAAGTAATATTCCTAGTTTTTTCATTTTGAAATGCACTTAATTAAAAATTTGATAAAATGTGATTATAATTATTCTATTGTTTACACTAGTAAAATTCTTAATTTAGGTCGTAAAAAATGTAATATTTTTATACCTTTTTTGAACTTAAAGTGTTATTTTTGAACCAAAAGTGTCAACTATGAATGAGACAACAACTGGGTCACCCAATATTTACGAAAACATCAAGCGTTTTAGGGAATTAAAAAATATATCTAGACAACAGATGGCTGCTGACCTAGATTTATCCCTTAGCGGCTATGCAAAATTAGAGAGAGGCGAAATAGACGTCACATTATCAAGAATCAATCAAATTTCTAGTCTATTAGGAGTTGAGCCTAGCCAGCTATTGAATTTTGATACGTCACAGATTTTTAACTTAAACTATAATAACCTTGTTCAAGGAGTTGGAACAAAAGCGAACACTGTTCATTATCACACCGATGAATACTTAGTCAAATATGTTAAAATTTTAGAGGCAGAACTTGAACGCCTAAAAAATGAAAACAAGTCGAAATAGTCTAATTTAAATTTTGTGATAATAGTTAGTGATACTTCATTCTTAGGAGGCTCCTTTAAAAGGGTGTTGAATCGAACCTATAATAATTATCACGCTCACAATCCTGCTTTATTACTTCTTTATAAAGCAAATAATCCATTCTCTCTGAATCATTTAGTTTATGGAAAAATTCAAAGCGGGTCAGTAAATTAACTATTTCCTTCATCGAATAGCCTGTTTGGGGTTGAAGCAATTGTTGCAGCTCTTTCTCTGTGTTGTCTACAGGAACTACCTCTAATAAATGTTTTTTTTCGGTGTCATTTTCAACACCTTCTACACTTTTACTGCCGGACTGGTATTCCTGCCAAGTGAACTGACATAAGAAATCCGCAAAGTCTCCGCCAGTTTGACGTAGTTCATCTGGTGCATATAATTCCAGAAATTCATTAACGCTAATCTTAGTCTTGGGAAGTTTATTGGCGAATTGCTCAACCTTCTTCTTCCACTCATTATAAGTTCCACCATTAGTCGATAAATCAGGGAACACCATAATAATACGTCCTTTAAGAATCTTAAATTTATCCTCAGTAAGGGAAGACTTATTATATACCGCTAGCCAAAGTAAACCTTTATCGTTCTTAGGTACACCAAAGTAACAGGAGCCATATATCGCAGTTTTAGGGGCTTCTACTAATGCAATGGGATTCTTAGGGTATTTCTTCAATAAATGCGCCCCAAAGAAACAAGATACCTTAAGTTCGTTTTTCTCGTATTCTTCTATCCACTGATTACCTTGTTTGTATTTAAGTAGTGAATGAAGCGCACTGGTATTAATCGTTTTATTGTGCTCGTCGAACTGTTTGACCTGAACGAAGGCAATCTGGTCATCTTCATTGATGTAAGGGATAGTCAGAGCACCCCGAAGGTACCCTGACTGAATTGTCCCCAATAAATACATCGATATTATCTCCTCCAGTAAATTATCTGGTACCCCTCTTTTGGATAAGTAAGTAAAGAAGGTGCAATCATTATATCCGCCCAAAGTTGTGTTGAATGCTTCTCTTGGGATATATACCTGCTTCTTATTTACAAGGAGTGGTGATTCCCGTCTAATCGCTAGGCTTTTAATTGAGTTACTTGAACCAACCCATTTCGTATTAGGATAGAGAATAAATCCGCACTTTACCTCTCTGTCGCATTTTCCGTATTGCTCAGATTCTAGTTCACCCGTAAATGAATCAACGTACCTTACCAGACTCTTTTTACCACAGCCTGGGCATAGATATTTTCTGCTTGACTTATCAAACTTGTATTTAAACTTGCTCATTTGTCTTTCGTGTTAAAAGTGTCAAACGAGACCCTGTAAAAAAACTTTTTCTAGAGGTGTAGATAGGAATACTACCTTACCTATATTCCGCCTTTCCAAACCAAACTTTAGGGATTCAAGTCTTTTGGTGAAATTGGACTTATTTAAAGGCTTATAACCATTGTCCAAACAAAAAGTACGATAAACCTCATAAATGATTTTTAAGGGCTTATAGTCTTTTGTGTCGGGACTCTTCTGGATGTTAAATTCCTCTAGGTACATCTGAACAGAATCTGATTCAATCTTATAGCGATTAAGTACATCCTCAGATATTTTACATTTGGTAAACTTGCCTTGTTCCAATAGCCTTTTTAATCCCTCAAGAATCCAATTAAGGATACCAGGCAGTTCGCTCTCAATAATCTTGCTGGCTAAGAGTTTATCTTGCTTATCCTCCTCAATGGTTACGTTAAATGGCAATATTAAGAATCGCCTAAAGTATGCATCTGTTTGCTCAACATCCTTTGGAAGTTGATTACAATTAAATATTAGCTTAGCATATTCGTGTAATAACAGAGGTCGACCATATGGCTGTCTAGCTTCAATTGGCTCGCCTGATGCCATCTTCTTAAGCATATCTGCTTCTAGCTTTCCACCAATTTCCGAGCCATAATTAACTAGCTTATTTGAAATCTGAGCTCTGTAATAACCTGCTGAATCGGTTAAAGATGTTAAAGAATAGTTACTTACATTTTCTCTCCCTAATAGGGCTAACATTATTTCAAAAACTACGGATTTGCCATTAGCCCCTGAACCGTACAAGACTAGCATCTTCTCGGCTTTAATAGATTTGTTACCGTTCTTAATAAATAGATATCCTAGATATTCGGATAAGACTTTTTGTGCGGATTCATCAGGAAGAACTTCATTTAAGAACCTAAGAAACATAGGGCATTCTGCCTTTGAATCATAGCTATAAGGCAATTGATAGGTTAAAAATTGTTGTTTGTCAAAAGGAATAACATTCACCTCCCCATCTGTAACTTGAAGAGTATTATCCAAAAGATTAACATAAACCTCTTTAGGCTTAAGTTCAGGAGTTGCAAAAATTTGAGTGGCTACAAATTGCTTATAGAGATTCTCTCTGAATCCGTGATGTTTCTCTGTGATAGGTGGGACGCCTAGTACTTTAGCAACATCTGACAGAAAGATTTGAAAGACGTTTAATTCCACCTTTTGCCAGTAGTGCTCATTAAATAAATAGATATCATCATTATACTGAACGATATCCCAATCATTGGTTTGGGCAACATTTTGGATTTCATCAATACAGCATATATAGTAATGCTTGTCTTGAAGTTTGAACTTTGAAATCTTCTTGATTAATTCCTCTTTGTCAAGAGTATTTTCATCCTCATATTGCTCTAACAATTTGTCATATTCTTCAAACGCTTTTGAGTTGAAGTCTATTCTTTTAAATTGTTTAAGCATCTTCTTCAGCACTTCTGTATGCTTAGATACAATTGGCTCTTCATTATGAAGATTTTCGAATGCAGCCTTTAACACTTCTGATTGTGATAAAGGGAAAGTGAATTTTGGGTTTAATGCCATTTTTATGTTGTTTAAATCTACAACACAAAGATTGCGGCACTTCTATGCAGGTACGTTATATGAAAATGTACCTAAAATGTACTTTTTGTGAACTGGCTTTTAGAGATGTATTCTTCTAACCTTATTCTTAAATCGTCACTTAAGCTTGGTAGAACGAAGTGTTTTACCTTATCCAATTTTTTATAATGAAATATATCGAACATTTTGGGTATTCTTTCTTTGTATTCTATCTCGAATTCTTCACAGAGAATAAGACAATATTCTTTATTAGTTAAATGCCCCTTGGGTCTTAATCCGCTATCTCTCAGTAGATGGAAAAAACATAATGTTGTAGAATGGTCCCATTTAAAATAACTTGAATCATTTTTTAGATTTTTCGATTTGTTACTACCTTTTATGGGGGAACTTATTGCAAAGTTTGCCCAATTTAAGTATTCGTCAATTAGCTTTAAATAGCTTGATGCCAAGGATGATGAAATCATTAAATCCCATTCCTTTTCTGTAGCTACAAATTCTTTACCATTATCAAATAATTCTTTTGTGCGAGGAATTAAGTTGATAATTTGACTTGGTGTTAGTTTTTCAATAAAATACGCCTGTAGTTTATTGCTTTTAGATTTATTGAGGTTCTTAATTATTTCTTCAAGTGCAATTCTTCTTTCAGTTTCATCTAATTGCTTCAGGTCATTAATGAATTCTGCCCTACACGCTTCAACATATTTAGCAAAGACATAACCTGTTTGAGGTTTTGAATTTTCATTCCAATCCCAACCAAAATCTTTATCTAACTTAAGGTACAAGTATAGTGAGTCATACTTGTCTATTATTGATTCAAAATGCGATTTAATGGTCATGAAGTTTGTTCATTATTTCAATATTTTAACCACTTTCCCTTTCTTAAAATAAACCCAAATAAATGAATTATCGCCTTGCTCATAAAGCAATACCTTATCATAACCACTTGAACTCCTTGCCTTACTTGGAATTCCCCATGCTAAGCTAACCTCAAGCTCGCTCATACCAACAGAGATTTTACTGTTATATATATTGTTTTTAAATATTGATTTTTCGATTTTTTTAAACAAATTCTCATCCATAAAATCAACACTTTGAAATGATTCTCCATAACTAAACCTATCTAAACCATTTATTCCTGAAGAAAATACATCAAAAAAATTGTAGTCTTTTTTGAATTTAAACTCCTCCCCATCATAATGAAAGGTATATAAAAAAGCAAAATCATTTATTTCCGAGAGCTTTGCTAACTGTACTTTTTTTAAAAATATTACTTTACCTGGCGTAAAAGTTATAGGACGACCTTCAAAAGGAGTAATATTAACACCTTTGTTAACTATATAATATTTCTTCTCTAAATTATTCTTTAGAAATTTATTATATCCAGATTCAATAACAACAACATCCGTAAATGATGGTTTATATAGTATTGAATCTGAGTTTTCTACAATCAATATTTCTGATTCAATTATTTCACTAATCTTTAAGGGCTTATTTATGTACTTATTGAATTCATCAGTATAAATATTTTTTTTCTCCCCATTCTTCAACAAAGTTGCTCCATATGGAGCGCTTAAGAAAATCAAGTTCTGACCCTTAATTCCATTTAGTATTGATTCATTTTCACTGAACACTTTAGGTAAGAAAAATGTAGAATCATACTTTATTGTTTTTTTAACCACATTTTTAGATAAATCGACAATCTCTATTTGACCCAATGAAGTAAATCCTATAATTAATAACGATAACACAAGGAAGGGGAAGAAATTCTTAGTAGTTTGAATTTTCATAATATAAACTTTACATGTGTTAATAAAAGGTAATTTTTACTCTAGAGGAAAATAACACGATGATTACTAATATAATTTCTAATAAAAAAAATAGATAAATGTATCTATGAGAGATATTCAACTATTTATTTAAGAAGTAAAACAGAGTGTCAATTATAGCTATAAATGAATATTCTTAACAGTTGAATTGTTTCGGTATGTGGTTGTATAAAAGGTAAATTAGTTATTATTTATAACAACCTAATTGAGTCTTTTTATCATCAATATAGCCCATCAATGCAGCATTGTTAGTTCCTGTATTTTTTAGATGATTGTCGCTATTTTCTTCTGCGACATTAAATTCATCTTGCAATTTCTGGCAATCATTTAAATTATCTATCCTACTTTTCAGTCCAGGGTCATATGTTTCCCACTTAACAGTAGAAATGGTTGAGGTACCCATACCATTTGTACCATTTGAATATGGTGCACTTTCTGCTTCTTCTCTTGCATTAGTTATACAATGATATAACCCCAAAACACAAAAAATAAAAAATATCAAGCACCCGTATTTTTCACCTACAGACTTTTCTTTAGAAGGCTTATTTTCTTCGCTCATAATTCAGTTGGTTAGCTGGAATTTCACCATTTCCATCTTTTAATGCTTTATCAATTTCATCAGAAATAAAAACATTCCCAAATACTCCAACTCCAATTATTTTAGTTTTACCTTCCCAAGTAGCATTTGTTGTGGAGAACAAAACATAATTATCAGAAGATATAATGCTTTCAATCATCCTATCCAATATTGCTCCTCCAAGCATTAATCCTAAAGCTGAACCAATTTGCTCCGCTCCAGAGTCTGAATTTTTCATACTATCCTTTATAGATTTCTGCATTATGACATTCAGTTTGTTTTTAACTGCCTCTTTATGCCTATCGGGGTTAGGGTTGGTCAATGCACCAACGATAAGAAGAATTCCAATGAAGATTAAAATTATATGCTTATTTTTCATTTTATTAAAGGATATTGATATTAAAACTAAAGGTAGCAAATGAAGGTAAATACTGCATTTATATGCCTAATTATTTATCTAACGGCACTTTTTTCAACAATTTTTATTCCATTAAAACGTTAATTACCCAACAACATTATTTTTGATTTGGTCAAATTAACACAGGTCGTTTTCTTCCTATTTATTCTCTATTCTATCGACCTCTTTGCTCAATATGAAGAGACTCAAGTAGACAGTATAGTTCTCCATAAAGTTTACAAGGCACGAACAATAGAAACATTGTCTAATGAGATTGGGGAAGACTTCCTAGACCAGAATAATCTAATCAGAGCTTTTTACATCTTCATAGCTTCTAGGATGACTTATGACCTTGATTTCGGCAATGAATCTTTCAGAATTAGGTCTGCGGCGAAAACCAAGGAAGAACTAAACAGGATTACAGATTCAGAACTCGAAAGAGCCCTTCGTTTAAGAAAAGGCGTTTGCTGGGAGTATGCACATTTATTCAAGAAGCTTTGCTACTATCAAGGAATAGCCTCTGAGGTCATCCCAGGGATGAGAAGGGTTAAAAATCAGCTCATTTTTTACCAATCCATTATTATTTGGACACATTTGGACAGGTTTGGACTTATTTGGACATCAGAATTTCACTTGGGCTTTTGTTAGTTTGTTTCATAAAACTTTAAACACAAAACCCCTTTAACAATGGCAACAATAAAAGTTATTAAATCTAGTTCGGTTAAGAGTATTAAAGCTCAATTTAAAAAAGAATTTTCTTGTTCTATCCGATTTTATCATGGAGCTAAAATAGCAGATGATGCAATGAAAATATTTGAATTATCTAAAATTGATAATCCAGGAGGTGAATTAGAGTTAGGCGCCAAAAGTCGAGTTGCTAACGTTGAAAAGTACTTTCAAGAAACCTTTGGTATAAAAGTACAAATTTCAAATGCCGCCGATACTAGATTAGCAGACAATACAATGACTTTAACTCAAGCTGGTAAATCTTAATCCGATGGCAACGAATTCAGAAATTGAAAAAAGAAAGCGTGAGCGAGAAAAGCAAGCAGCAGAAAAGAAGCGAATAGCAGAGACTAAGAAGAAAGAAAGAGAAAAACAGTCTGCTGAAAGAAAAAAAATCGCTGAGGCTAATAAACGAGAACGTGAGCGACAAGCTCTAGAGCGAAAAAGAAAAGCAGAGGCATTGAAAAAAGAACGTCAACGTCATGCTGAAGCAATTAAGCGCGAAAAGGAGAGGCTTAAAAAGAAAAAATAATAATACCATGGGACTATTAAACTTAATTAAGGATCATTTTGACAAGGCGGATTTTTCCGTATCCCCACAAAAAAAACTTAAAACACTATCAAAGGAATTCAAGGATTCATTTGGTCTTACATTAGTATTTTACAAGGGTAACTTAATAGCAGAAGACTCTTTGACTTTAGCGGCTTTGAACAATAAAACCTCCAAAACAGTTTTAACTAGGAGTAACGAAGAGTTGAAAATTCGTGCAAGTATGAAAGTTGGTGTAGTTGAAAACTTATTTTTAACTACATTCGGAGTCACCGTACAGATAAAAGATAAAACTGGCAATAAACTTATTGACAATAAGTTGACCTTAGGAGATGCCATAAGGCTTGAAAAATAAAAAATCATTCCTCAATATCAGCGTTTTTATTTCTGAAATTGAGGAATGATTAATCAAACTTTAGATATCTTTTCAATTAGCCAATTGTTTGTCGTTTTAATACTTTCATTTAGTCCTAGAAATGGGAGTGAAGTACATTGGCGTACATCACGCCCCATACTAGTTAATAATTTTTTTAATACCAATTCGCTAGGAGAACTACTACTACAAACTATTGTAAAACATTCTCCTTTTTTTATTGCTCCACCCCACTTATTGTCAAGTGCAGTCACTTTGAAGATATATCCCATAATATGTTAATTATAATTTAAACCGAATTGGATTAGCTGCACCTTGTTTCTTGTGGTGTGCAATTGATTTATGAAAGTATTTTTCTTTGATTTCTTTTGGAGCTTCAAATCCATCAAAACCTTTTCTTGCTTTTGTTTTATTCTCCTCAGTAAAAATTTCGTACCAATTTTTAATTTCATAAACTCCTATAATGATTCCCTGAAATTCAGCAAGGGCATATTTGATATTTTTAATTCTGCTACTACTTATCTTCCATGCCTGTTTGGTTGCATCATAAATCGATATAGATTTTAATTTAGTGTCTTTGTATTTCTTATTAATATTGATTATTACTACTGGGTCAGTAAGCTCATCCAATTTGGGAGCATTATATTGTCGGATTAATTCATCTGTAGATTTAATCCCCCAAAATGCACTTTCGTGCCCACTTACAATATTAGTAAGTTTATTGATTAATGTATTGTTGTAATCAATTAAAACAGACTCCAACAAAAATGCTTCTTTTTCGGTTAAGCCATGCCTAATTATATAATGTTCAATTTTTTTATTAAGTTTCAATATTTCATTTATTTCACTTTGCTTTATTGAATTCGGTATTTTTTTTAAGTTTTGTACCTCTTCAACATGGGTAAATACCCTATTCGAAATTCCTTTTCCTATGTAAAAAACTTTTCCAGTTATAGGGTTTAATAACGCATAAACGTAGTAGCCTAATTTAGAAGATGTTATCTCGTCAAACATGATTATTTAATATTTAAGTGCACATAAATTTAAAATTTAAAATCACACAATTACTCATTTGAACTCATATGGACATTTTTGTACTTATTTGGACATATATTTATGTTGCTTTCAAGAATTTTTGTGTTCGTGAACATGCCATTTCTTTGTTTTAACGGACCCTCTTCTCCTCTCCCTCCAAAAATGTTTTTTACCCAGTGTCACTTTGACACTATCAACACTCATTGATTCCCCCTGGCGACTATTACTTCTCCAGCAGACCCCATTCCTTCACTTCTGGAGCGTTAAAC
>JACCDH010274307.1_pt1 | contig 13404 bp, 16 predicted proteins | sample 7442481 | NCBI WGS metagenome assembly JACCDH01 (sample SAMN15323433, study PRJNA562643) | freshwater metagenome | isolation source: river surface water | place: USA:Blue River Watershed | collected 2017-08-15
CACCGAAGCCATCAGCCCCAACTTAATCGCCTGAACCCATTGAGGAGCGCTTATGAGCGAACTGAACAATCCTGAAGAATTTGTCCCGGAGTCAAGCACCAAAGGCCAGATCCATGGCGATGTTTTGCAAAACATTCCCGTCACCTTGTCTATTGAGGTCGGCCGCGCAGTGATCAAAATCCGTGACCTGATGCGCCTGACTCAAGGCAGCGTGGTCGAATTGGACCGCATTGCGGGCGAACCTTTGAACCTGCTGGTCAATAACACCGTTGTAGCTCAAGGCGAAGTGGTGCTGGTCAACGACCGTTACGGCATTCGCCTGACACGCGTTGTGCCAGCCTCGGAACGCCTTGACAACCTTTAAAGCCAACGGGTAAACGCATGAACTCGGTATGGACATTGGGAGACTGGCTGCAATACCTGTTCAGCTTTATTTTTGTCATCGGTTTGCTGTTGGCAATGCTGTGGACCTTGCGTAAACTCCAAAACGGCTCTTCGCTGCTTCGCAAAAACACACAACGCCTGCAGACAATCGAAACCCTGTCGGTCGGCACGCGTCAAAAAATCATGCTGATTCGGGTAGACGAGCGTGAAATTTTGGTGGGCGTCACCGCCCAACAAATGACCTTGCTGAGCACATTGCCCGAGACCCAACAGGCCGCCCCTATCAGCCCTGAAACCAATACCCCATGAAGCGCTCTTTTCACATCGGCCTGATCCTCACGGTCTTGCTGGGGCTGTTGCCCATTTTGGCGCAGGCGGCCCCCGACATGCCGGCCATCACCAGCACCAACACGGGCAAAGGCACGCAGTACAGCATCACGCTGCAATTGCTCGCCTTGATGACCACCCTGTCGGTGCTGCCATCCTTGCTGCTCATGATGACCGCTTTCGTTCGCATCGTGATCGTCATGTCCATCCTTCGGCAAGCCCTGGGCACTGGCCAAACGCCTCCCAACATGGTGATCGTGGGTTTATCGCTGTTTTTGACGTTATTTGTGATGTCCCCAGTGCTGAACGATGTGTACCAAAACGCCCTGCTGCCCTACATGAACCAAGGTCTGGGTTTTGACAAGGCCTTGGCTGCGGCCGAGAAGCCCATCCGGGCCTTCATGCTTTTGCAAACCCGTGAAGACGACATCGCCATGTTCATGGAAATCGCCCGCAACAAAGGCGTGGCGAGTGCGCAGGATGTGCCCTTCATGACTTTGGTGCCGGCGTTTTTGACCTCCGAACTCAAAAGCGCTTTCACGATTGGCTTTTTGATCTACATCCCCTTTTTGGTCATCGACTTGATCGTAGCCAGCGTCTTGATGTCCATGGGCATGATGATGTTGTCACCCATGATGATCTCGATGCCCTTCAAACTGATGTTGTTTGTCCTGGTGGACGGCTGGAGCCTGATCATGGGTTCTTTGGCCGGCAGCTTTGCCATGCCTTGAGGAGACGAGATGGACACCGCCATGGTCATTGATTTGGGTCGCCACGCTTTGTGGACGGCTGTGTTGGTTTGTGCGCCCCTGCTGGCAGTGGCTTTGGGTGTCGGTTTGATCATCGGCATCATCCAGGCGGCCACTTCGGTCAACGAGTCGACACTGAGCTTCATCCCCAAACTGATCGGCATGGCATTGGCTTTGCTGTTGTTTGGGAGCTGGCAATTGGTGACCTTGATCGACTTCACGCGCAGTATTTTTCAGCGCATTCCGACGCTTTTCAGCTGAACTCGGGTCGTCATCACCATGAACCTCCTGGCCGCAGACATCGTCGAAAGGTTTTACACCTTTCTGTGGCCCATGCTGCGCATTTCAGCCTTGATGATCACGGCCCCCATTTTTTCGATCAACGCCTTCAACCTGCGCCTGCGCATCTTGATGGCGTTGGTATTGGCGTGGCTGATTTACCCTCTGCACAGTTGGCCCGTGCTCGACCCATCCACCGCCCCTGGCCTGGTGGAGGTGTTCAACCAAATCATGATCGGTTCGGTGATGGGCCTGATCTTGCAAATCGTGGTGGCCGCCATGGTGGTTGGCGGGCAAAGCATTGCGACGGCCATGGGCCTGTCGATGGCCAGCATGATGGACCCCAACATGGGCAACGTGCCCGTTATCTCTCAGCTCATGATCGTGATGTCAACGCTGATTTTTGTAGGGTTCGGTGGCCACGCCATCATGCTGGGGATTATTTCCGAATCCTTTTTTTCGCTGCCGATCGGCACCTCCATCCTTAACCAGGATGTTTATGGACGCGTCCTGCAGTGGAGCTCCATGGTGTTTTTAGGGGCAGTTTTAATGGCCTTGCCCGTCATGGTCTCATTGTTGTTCATCAACGTCGGTTTGGGCGTGGTCACCCGCGCAGCCCCCAGTTTGAACATTTTTGCTGTTGGTTTTCCCGCGCTGATCATCGCGGGCTTTTTGATTTTGATCATCTCTCTGGAAAGCATCGGTGCCCGCATCGAATGGCTTTGGGTGCAAGGTTTCACCGTGGTGCGTGACGTGATGGGGGTGCCCAATGTCTGATGCATCGAGTGACGACAAAACAGAAGACCCGACGGCCAGGAAACTCAGCAATGCCAGAGAACAGGGCCAGGTGGCCCGTTCCTCTGAGTTACCGGCAGCGGTCATCGTCATCGGCTCCCTCACCATGCTGCTGATGAGCGGTGGCTGGTTGGTCAGCCGCATGGCCCAAATTTTTGCCAATGGTTTTGTCTTTGACCGAACCACCATCGACAAGCCCTTGCTTTTGCCGGCACACTTTGGCGACCAATTGCTGTCGTCCTTCATCACCGTGATGCCCATCATGGTGTTCACCGTCATCGCCGCGATTGTGGCGTCCGGTGTGACAGGGGGGTACCTGTTCTCATTGCAAGCGGTCGCACCCAAGGGCTCCAAACTGAGCCTATTGAATGGCCTCAAACGCATTTTCGGCACCCACGCCTTGGTTGAACTGTGCAAGGCCGTGCTCAAATTCACCTTGGTATCGACTGTCCTCTGGTGGTCCTTGATGAGCAACATGGACTCGCTGATTCAAATGGGCCGGATGGGTCTGGAGCCGGCCTTGACGGCTGCGGCGATCATGATCATGAAATCGACTTTGTGGGTCGCCTTGAGCTTGGCGGTCATTGCGATGATCGATGTACCCTACCAAAAATACGTCTTCATGAAGCAAATGCGCATGACCAAACAAGAGGTCAAGGACGAGTACAAGCAAATGGAAGGCAGCCCCGAGGTCAAGGCCCAGATCCGCAGACGTCAACGCGAGATGGCGAACTCACGCATGATGGCTCGCATCAAAGATGCCGACGTGGTGATCACCAACCCCGAGCACTTCGCCGTGGCGCTCGAATACGACCCCACAGGCGATGGTGCACCCATCATGGTGGCCAAAGGCTCAGACCACATGGCCCAACTCATTCGCGAAGAAGCCAAGGCTCATGGCGTGTACCTGTTTGAAGCCGCGCCCTTGGCCCGTGCGATTTATTTCACCACCGAAGTCGAGCAACAAGTGCCAGAAGACCTTTACCACGCCGTGGCGCAAGTCATTGCCTATGTCTTCAGCCTGGAAGCGGCATCGCCCATGAACCCACCGCAAGTCAAACCCCGTGTGAAGGTCCCACCCAACATGCAGTTCAACCCCGACGGCAGCCGGCTTGAGAAAGCGGGAGCCACAGCATGAACATCCAGATCCAACCCGATAGCGGCACTTTGAACTCCTGCGTTTTCCGTGCAGCCGACCGCATGCGCATAGACGGCTGTGCCAACGCCGTGGCCCATGAAGGTCTGAGCTTGGCGCTGCACTGCCCCTTTGAGGCCTTGCTCGACCACTACATGAATTTGCTTTTGGTGCGTGTGAGGCAACAAGCCCCAGAACACCGAATTGAGGTTTACTTCCCAGCCAACACCGACTCCTTGCTGAGCCGTTTCAACGAAGTACTGGCCAGCCAATCCCTCAACCAGGCGGTCAAGGCCACATCCACCCCCAACCCCGCACAAATCTGGTTGGTGCACGACGCGCACACCCTGCCCGAGAGCGAAATTCAGTTGCTCGCACGCCTGATCCAGAATTTTCCCGGAGCCAATATCCGGGCCATCTTGTTGATGTCGGGCAATCCCAACGCACAAAAGTCGCCTCTGTCAGCATTTGGTCGGAAAATTTTGCGCTGGGACATCGAGGCACCGACCGAGGAGCAAGCGCAAGCCGCGCTCGAGCAAGCCCGCCAAGACGGAAACTTCAACCCGGTTCAGCAATTGATTCAACGCATCCAGCGCCAGCAGCGCCCGCAGTTGGACGCAGCCCTCACTGCACCCGAGTTGCATGCCAACACCCCAGCAGAATCGGCTGCTCAGACCAGCAAAGCGCCAAACTCCAAAATTCAACAACTGAACCACTTTCGGCAACACGGGGCTTCCGCCCTCAAGTCTTGGCCGCTATCGCGTGCTGGGGTGAAAACCGCTTCCGTTTGGCTTCGTCAAAACAACAAGCTGGCACTGGGCATCGCTTTCGCTTTGGGCATGTCCACGTTGATGATGCTTTGGATTCAACCTGAGGCATTTGGACTCAAAGCGGCCAAACCCGTGGTGGTTCCCCCTGCAAGCAAGCTGCAGCTGCCCCCCACAGCTCCCGCCAATCCTTCAGCTGAGGCATTGGCTCCCTCTGCATCCACCCCAAAAAGCGACGCTCAAGCGCAGCCAACCCCCTCACCAGCCCTGATGGCCACGACCCCTCCAGAGCCAGCCATTGAGACCCCAGAGGGCACACTTCAAGGCCAAGCTTGGTTGAAAAAGCTCGATGCCAACAGCTTTTTGTTGCAACACGGTACCGCCAGCAGCTACGCCAAGGTCCTGGATATTCAACGTCGTCATCCGCCCTTGAAGGATGCCCAGATCATCGCGGCCTATCGTCCTGGGGAAAAATTGGCCCACTTTGTGATTGTCTCGGGCCCCTACCGCAACTTGGGCGAAGGCTATGAAGCCTCCAAGCGCCCCGGCATTCCAAGAAGCTGGGTACGCCCGACCCGCGGCTTGCAAGAGCAGCTCAAAAACCCGACCTGAGCCCTGAAAGCCCAACATGACCAAAAAGAAAGTCTTGCCACAAGCATCGGCTCATCTCGCTGAGGCAACCCCGGTGCCTGAAGTGACTACGCCCCCCAAAAAGCCCGCATCGGTCGCCAAAAAAGCGTCCGCCAAAGTGGTGGCCGCAAAGCCTCAAAAAACGGCGAAAAAAACACCCGTCAAAACGCCCACCCCCATGGCGGCAAAAACCAGCACCCGGTCACCGGCAGACTCTACGACTTCAAGCAAGTCACGAAAACCTGCGCGTGCGAAAAAAACCGCCCTGCCCACCGCAGCAGCATCTGCCTTGCACCCTGATCCCTTGACAACGAATGAATCGTTGGCGGATCTGGCAACCCAAACGAGCCACAAAACCGCCAGCTCACCCGAAAAAGCGGCAGCTGAAACACCCGTCGCCCCAACCGTGAAGACACCCGTGGTGAATGACGCCGAACTTTGGGAGCAAGGCAGTCCCATACGGACCCGCATCGCCCAGTTGAGAACACGCAACTCACTCTTGGAAGAACAACTCCAAAGATTGCGCCCCCCCGTCCAAGTCAGAGGAAAGAAAAAATGAGCGAGAACACCTTCAAACCCGCAGAGGAACCCGTCGACGTCGCTGAAATCGAAGGCCGAGAAACAACGCTCTCAGAGCCCACCTTAGATGCAACATTGCCAGCAGCGGCAGTTGAACCAAGTGCAGCACCAAGGGCTGCAGCTGAAAAACCCATGCATGTGGGAATCACCGTCGACCAACGGGCATACCAGCAATATCAATCCTTGGCTCAGGTCGTGTTGGACTCTGCAGAATTGGCGACCAAGTCGGCCGAGGCGGCCACCAGTGTGAGCAGCCAATTGCGCCGGGCAACCGATGAATTCAAGGAAGTCACAGACGCAGGACATAAGAAAGCACGCCTGCTCATGGCCGTGATGGGCGGCGTGATGGTCATTAGCCTGATTTTCTTTCTCATCATGGGCGTGCGATTGGTCAGCCGCATCAACCAACTGGACGCCATGCTCATGGCGGTGGGCAAGCGCGTGGTCGAACTCAACACCGGCATGGAGTCTCTGGAAGGTGTCAACCAAAGCGTGAAGGAACTGGCTTCGCAACAGGTCGCCTTGACGAAATCTCAAGGCCAGATTGAGGGCCGCATTGACGCCTCACTCAAACAGTCTGAGAGCTTGGTGCAAAAAGTCCCCTCAGAGACCGCCAAGCAAGTGGCCGCCAGCAGCGACTCAGTGATTCGCCAAGTACAAGGCATCAACAGCAAACTGCAAACCCAAGCGAATGCGGTGCAGTCCTTGGGCAACGAAGTCAAGTCATTGAAGTCGGCTGTTGGCAATGTGGACGGCCTCAAACGCGATGTCGAAGCTTTGGTGACGCTGCAAAAAGAGCGTTACCTCGAAACGGTGCAAAAGAACAACGCCAACAGCTCACGCGAGCGGGCTGTTCAGTTTCCCCGGTATGGTGGCGCCAAACCCGGTGAAAACAATGCACAAGCGGGAGCACCTGCAGCTGCTCCCACCGCACCAGCGCCAGCGCCAGCAGCAGCTCCAGCCAGCAAGCCTTGATGATATTGAACCCGGCTTAAGGGGCTGACTTACTCGATACAAACGGCAATGTAAGTCAGCGTAAAAACACCGTAGGGCGGAATTTTGCGCCAGTAACCCATTTCGTTCACGGTGAACAGCTTTTGCCCGGTCATTTTGGGGCCAGCGTAGCTGGTCATTTGCCCCAATCGGTGCATTTTGTAATTGCAGTCGTACTCGTTGATGTAACTTCTGGAGCGCACACCTTCAGCGTCAGGGGTTTTCAGGTCCTGCATTTCCCTGACACGGCGAATGGTGTTTTCTTTTTCGATGCTGTTGCGGTTGAGGTAAAGCGTCACCTCTTCGGATTCGCCCATGCGGGTCCAAGCCATGGCCGTACTGGGCACCAACACACCCCAAAAGGCCACACCAACGAAGCCAAACACCAGACCAGCGCGCGTGGAAAACAAAGACAAAGTCATGTCGTTTCTCAAAAATAAGTTCCAGCCAAGGTGATTGCACGGCCCCCAGTGCCCAATTTAAAGCGCGAAATGCCTGGCAAATCGTGGGTGTTCACGCCCCCTAAGTCGAGCACCTCGATGCCCAAATTTTGGAGGTAAATCACCGACTCCCAGAGCAAAGCGTTGTGGGCGCTGAGCTGCCTGCCTTGCTCATCGGCCCATCCCATATGGTAACTGGCCACTCGGCCGTGAATCAAAAACAACATGCCTGCCACGGTGGTTTTGCCCAGCTCGGCATAAGCCACCACAAACGCCTGGCGCCGATCCGGTGCCGCCGCGATGTAGGCTTGCACGAAGTCTGTCGGCAAACCATGAAATTTTTTCGCCTCACGCTGGTCGAGTTCTTTGCCGAGCAACCATTCGCAGCGCTTCAAACTCGGTTGCACATGAAAACGAATTTTTTCAGTCGCCAAGGCCTTGTTCAAGCGGTTACGCCATTTGCCATCCAAACTGGCTTTCAAAGCAGTCAGGCTTTGCGTCAAATCGAGCAGCACCGTGGAGTAGCCCGTCATCACGCGAGACAAGCCCCGGATCTCCGCGGGGTCCAGTTGGTCCGCACTGCAATTTGGCGAAAACAAGACCACCTTCAACCAAGGCACCGGCAAGCCCAACCTCAAGCGTTTGTAAATGGCCGCCCGTTGGTCGGGGGAGGCCTCAGGGTGCCAAACAGGACCACGCGTGCAAGAAGCGATCGACAGATAACCCAACAAGCGTTTGCACATGAACTGAGCCACGGCCAACAGACGCCCATTTTCCCAAACCATGGCGCGATGCACAGCAACGCCCAGAGCACTCAAGGCATCACCATAAAGCCAAGATTGCTGCAATGATCCTCGATGGGTCGAATGAAATTCTTCCCATTCGGCCTGCGGTAAACGCTCCCATTTCACTTCCATATCGTCATAATAGACAAATTTTTCAAATTCATCTCAAGATCCCCGATTTGCAACCGATTTACACCGGTGTGAATGTCTTTCTAGCCATGTCATCAGGTCAAGATTCAAGTATTCTGGGACACGACATCCCCAAAGCACGTTTGACACCGTCAGGCTGGGCTTGGATTGCCTTGTATTTGGGCTTGCCCATCCTCTTGCTGGGTAACTTGATGGACTTGTTTTTTCAGTGGGCAATGGGTTGGTGCATCGGTGTTTGGTGCATGGTTTAAAACAAAAGGGCCAGCATGTTTTTCTTTATCGGTTTGGCAGTGGTGTTCGGTGCCGTTTTTGGTGGCTACATTCTTGCGGGCGGCAAAATGGCGCCCATCATCAAGGCCGCGCCTTTCGAATTCATCATCATTGGCGGTTCTGCCATCGGGGCTTCGCTGATTGCCAACAGCTTCCCGGTCTTTAAGGCGGCCATGGCTGGCATTGGCAAATGCATCAAAGGGCCCAGCCTTCACCAAGCTGACTACCTGGCCTTGATGCTTTTGGTGGGCAAGTTGCAAACCGTGATGAAAAAAGAAGGTGTTGTCGCCTTGGAATCGCACGTTGAAAATCCTGATTCAAGCGCGATTTTTGGTGAGTTCCCTAAACTTGCCAAGGACCACGCCATCGTGCAGATGATTTGTGACCCACTGCGACTGATGGTCATATCTCAGGGCAACTTGGATGCTGACGCCTTGGACGATCTGATGAAAAAAGCCATCAAGGTGCACCACCACGAAGCCCTTTTGGCGCCTGCAGCGCTCGCCGGTATTGCTGGTGGTTTGCCAGCGCTGGGCATTGTGGCTTGCGTGTTGGGTGTGGTGAAAACCATGGGCGCGATTGACCAACCTCCACCCGTCTTGGGCGCGCTGATTGGTGCGGCCTTGGTGGGTACGCTGATGGGCGTGTTCTTGGCCTATGGCATGTTCGAGCCGTTTTCGGGACGTTTGACTCAAATCATCAACGAAGACGCACAAGCCTTCGACGTGATCCGCGAGATGATTGTGGGCAACCTCAAAGGTTACGCACAACCCCTGGTGATCGAGTCCGCGCGTGCCTGTATTGCCCATCACAACCAACCGAGTTTCTCGGAAGTCTTTGACGGCATGCGAGGATCTTGATGGCTGAATCTGACAAAGCCGCAGCGGGAACCCCCGAAGAAGTCGCAGCAGCGGAAGCCGCTGCTGCTGCGGAGGCCTTGCGGCCCATCATCGTCGTCAAAAAAATCATTGCAGACGACGGTCATGCGGGTGCCCACGGCGGTGCCTGGAAGATTGCTCTGGCCGACATGATGACGGCCATGATGGCCTTCTTTTTGCTGATGTGGTTGCTCGGTGCAAGTACAGAGGACAAGAAAAAAAGTGTCGCTGACTACTTTCGCCCCTCGTCGCACAGCCAAATTTCCATGGGTGAACTGGCGGGCTCTAACGGCCTGTTTGGTGGTACATCCATCATTGATCCTGACGGTTTTCCATTTTCCTCCAAGCAAACTGCCATGCTTGAGCGACTGACACCTCAGGCCCAAGGTGGCCCCGGGGAAAGCTTTGGCTCCTCCAAAGAAGAAAACAACAAAGACGGCCCGTCTGAGCAGGATCCTGGCAAGGAAAGTGGAACGGGCACACCGAGCGAAAAGCAGGACAAGCAGAACTTCGACAAACTGGAAAAAGAAATCAAGCAAAAACTGTCTGAAAGCAAACAGTTCGAGAAGATCAAAGACCAAGTCACCATCACGCGTGACAAGGACGGCTTGCGCATCGAGGTGATCGACAAGGCCGACTTCGCGATGTACGGCTCCGGCGGTGCCGAAATGGGTTCCAAAGCGGCAGCTTTGATGTCGGAAGTAACCAAGTCCCTCAAGCCCCTGCCCAATAAATTGGCGATCCGAGGACACACAGACAGCACGGGTTTCCCCCCTGAAAGCATGCGCAACAACTGGAGTTTATCGACCGAACGTGCCGATGCCACCCGTCAATTCATGCAAGGGCAAGGCATTGGTGCCAACCGTTTTTCTCGCATTGAAGGGGTGGCCGATACCAACCCGAATGTGCCCGGCAACCCCGCTGACCCACGCAACCGCAGGGTCAGCATCACCGTGCTCAACCAATGACCTTCACCCAAGCACTCTTGTCGAGTCCGCTGACTTGAAGGCTGTATTGTTTTCACCCCACTACGCCCAGCAAGAGGTCCATCCATGTTGAAAAATATCTCTATTGGCATCGCCATCGGTCTTTTGGTGATGGGCGGCATCTGGGGCTTGGTTCACCTGATGGGTGACAACAGCAACCTGTCACAGGAGCTGATAGCTCAGAAAAGCATGCCCGGAGGCAGCAAGGGTGTGATGGACTTGATCTGCGAGTTGGAGTTGGATCTGGACGGACAATTGGCACTGGGCATCAAAGAAAACGAACCCGCTCGTGTGACCATGGCGCAGATTGATTTCGATCAAAAATCAGGCTGGTACCAAGGCCGAATTGCCATTTCAGAGAGCCGCGCTGGCACCCTTACCCTGATGGGTACACGCGTCAAAGTCTACCGACCAGCCATGTTCCAACGCTTTGGCGTGATGATCTCTGGAGAAGAATTTGTGGTGGATCGCAAAACAGGTCGTTTTGAGCAATCGCTGAGCATTTCAGATGGTCGCACCGTGAAACTGATCAAGGGCACCTGCGCCCAAGTGATCAAACCACCCTTTTAAGATTGAAACCTGGGAGCAAGCTCTTGCCAGGGTCATGTCTGCACACGTGCAGACGGAGCCAGTTCAAGCCACGTTGCGCAGCTCGTATTTGTTGATTTTTTCGATCAACGTCGTTCTTTGCAGTTGCAGCAATTTGGCCGTTTGGGACACATTGCCTTGGGTTCTGGCCAGCGCTTGCTCGATCAAGCTGCGCTCGACTTCGACCAAATGCTGCTTGAGCGACATCCCCTCAGGCGGCAAAGTTTGAATGCCCTGCGCGAGCAAAATCGCTTGCTCGACTTCGTTGATTTCATCGTTGGATGCGGACAAAGGAGCTGGGCTCAATGTCTTGACGGGCATGCTGTACGACCCAGAAGGACTCGACAGCAGGTGTGACATCGGATCGTCCTCACGGTCAAAGGGCGAATGGGCTGCCAACTCCGAACCCTTTGGCAGGCCAAAGACCAAATCGTCATCGATAGGAGCAACCACTTGCGACACTGCCACCGAATCTTCGAGAGAAGGCACGAAAGAAGCAGGGGCGGTCACACCGTTGCGCGCCAACCACTCGGCCTGCAAGGCGGCCATGCCCAGCGGCATCATGCAGGCGGGCACAGTTTGAACATGTAAAACCTGAGCGGGATACAGCGTAGAAAAACGGTCGACCAAGTTCGACAACTCACGCACATTGCCTGGCCATGCATAGGTTTGCATGAGTTGCATCATGTCGGGTGAAAAACGCACCGCTCGACCATGTGGCAGCGCGTGTTTGTCGGCATAAAAGTGCAGCAATGCCGCCACATCCGAGGGGCGTTCACGCAAGGGCGTGGTGGTCACGGGCAAAACGTTGATGCGGTAATACAAATCTTCCCGGAAACGGCCGGCTTCAGCCTCAGTTTCCAGTTTTTTGTGGGTGGCGGCCACAACACGCACATCCAGAGGCACCTCCTTGGAAGCACCCACGGGCAAGATGCAGCGCTCTTGCAGAACACGCAAGAGCTTGACCTGCATGTCCATGGGCAAATCGCCAATCTCGTCCAAGAACAGCGTGCCGCCGTGGGCGAGCTCAAAACGCCCCAGGCGATCAGACACCGCCCCAGTGAAACTGCCCTTTCGATGGCCAAACAGCTCGCTCTCGATCAGATCACGCGGAATTGCACCACAGTTGATGGGCACGAAAGGTCCAGCTGCTCGGGGACCTTGCATATGCAGGGACTGCGCCACAAGTTCTTTGCCCGTACCGCTCTCACCTGTGATCAGCGCGGTAGATGCCGAAGCCGACAGGGTCTTGATCAAGTCGCGCAAGAAAAGCGTGGCCTGACTGTCACCAATGATGAGGGGATGTGTGTGGGGTTTCATCCAAGAATGACCAAAAGATCGTAGAGGAGCATCAAATGTGGGTCGGTTTTTACTTGATTGGAATCAACTTAGTGCTGAAAATCACAAAATCACAATATCCTGCTTTATAAATCAAAATTCGCACTTTGACTACTTGAAAAAGTAGATTTAAAGGTCACATCCCTCAAAATTCTCTCTTTTCGTTGCATTCTGAGCGCCAATCAACAACGGACGAAGAACAGCGGGGGCTCAAGACTTCCGATCTGCTGTCGATACTCCCATCAAGATAAATCAGCTGAGCCTTTCGATGTCAAAGAGTTCAGCCTCTGGAGTTTCAAGATGACTTTTCACCGATCCTTGGCGGTTTCATTGCTCACCCTGCTGGCTTTGACCGGCTGTGAAACGATCCCACTGCAAGCCCAGACTTCGGGTCCTGCTGCGCCAGCGTCCATGATCACGCCCATGGTCGAAAAACGTGAAACCTTGGTGGCCACGGGCTATGCCGTGATCAGCGTGCAAAACCACAAAAACCCCGCCCAGCAGCGCCTGTTGGCCATTCGGGCCTCCAAACTGGACGCCTACCGCTCACTCACCGAGCAGGTCTACGGCCAGCAACTCGATGCCACCACCACCGTGGCCGACATGACGGTCATGAGCGACACCTTCCGCGCCAAGGTCGAGGGCGTGATTTACGGCGCGGTGCTGGTCAGCATCGCCCCCGTGGGTGAAGACACCTATGAAACCACCCTGTCGCTCGACCAGCACGTGGTCAGGGACTTGCGCAGCCTGTACCTGAGCCAATTGACCGCACGCCGCCGCTGAAACTGTGCCCACCTCGCTTGCCACCTCAAAGCCCATGCGCTCGCCCTCCCACGCCATCACCCGCCCTGCTGACAGACTCCTGCACCTGGCGCAAGCTGTGGCCGTGGGGCTTTTGTGCGCTGCAGCTGTTGGGGTGCAAGCGCAAAGCGCCGCGGCCAACCAGTCCGAACCGCGTCAGTTGGAAAAGCCCCAAATCCCCATGGCCAGCCGAGCCGCACGCTCGCCCACGGCCAAGCAACATGAAGCCCAGCTCGAGGCGATCCGCCAGGCGATTTTGCAAGCCACCATCGAGCGCCCCACGCGCGTGCTCAGCAGCGCCTGGATCGACGACAAAGGTGCACTCCACGAAAGCGCCCACTTCCAATCCCAGGCTCAGGTGCGCGGAGTACGCGTGCTGTCCTATCTGCAAGACGAGCAAGATGCCCCCCCCCAAGTGAGCGCAGAGGTGCTGCCCTGGGGCTGGCGTGAAGCCCGGACCCTGGCGATCGAGTGCATGGCCCCGCCACGCCCCTGGCGCATGCCCTTGGTGCTCCAAACCCGGGTGGAAC
>JACCDH010138094.1_pt1 | contig 13403 bp, 7 predicted proteins | sample 7442481 | NCBI WGS metagenome assembly JACCDH01 (sample SAMN15323433, study PRJNA562643) | freshwater metagenome | isolation source: river surface water | place: USA:Blue River Watershed | collected 2017-08-15
ACACCTCGCCCAAGGGATAATTGCTGCTTTTTTGGGCAGCGATGGTTTCATACGAGGACTACATGCAGATCAAGATCCTGCACAAGCAAGGCAAGAGCCTTCGCGCCATTGCCTGCGAACTGGGATGTTCCATCAATACGGTGCGCAAGTACCTGCAAGCCGAGAGTGAACCCGTCTACAAGGAGCGCACCGCTCGCCCACCGAAACTTGCCCCATTCGAGCCTTACCTGCGTGAGCGTATCGCTGCTGCGGCGCCAGACTGGATTCCAGCCACCGTTCTCTGGCGGGAGCTGTGCGATCTGGGCTTTGAAGGTGCTGAGCGGACGGTACGACAGTTCGTCGCGACCTTGAAGCCTGCGGCGGCGCCTGATCCGCTGGTGCGCTTTGAGACCGCGCCGGGCGACCAGATGCAGGTCGACTGGGTCGAGTTCAGCCGACGCAAGGGAGCGGCACTGTACGCATTCGTCGCCACGCTCGGTTACAGCCGTGCAACCTATGTCGAGTTCGTCTCCGACATGCAACTGGGCACGCTGTTGACTTGCCATGCGAATTGCTTCGATTGGTTCGGTGGCGTGCCGCGCCGGGCACTCTACGACAACATGAAGACCGTCGTCATTGAGCGTGATGCATATGGTCCGAAGCAGCATCGCTTTCAGCCGGGTTTCCTTGACTTCGCCCGTCACTACGGCTTCGCCCCCGAGTTGTGCCGCCCCTACCGTGCCAAGACCAAAGGCAAGGTGGAGCGAATGAATGGCTACCTGCGAAGAAGCTTCTACGTGCCGCTGGTGGCCCGTCTGCGGCAAGCCGGCCTGGAGCTGGATGTCGATACGGCCAATGCCGAAGTGCGCCGTTGGTTGCGCGAGGTGGCCGACACGCGGGTACACGGCACGACGGGTCTCAAGCCCGGAGAGCAATTGCAAAAGGAACGCGCAGCACTGCTACCGTTACCTTCGCCGTATGCCGCCCTGGCCAAGCCCGCGACCCCGTCAGACGGCCAGGTGCTGCGCGAGCGATTCGGTCACTGGCCACAAGCACTGCAGCACCCGCTGTCCGTCTATGACCGGCTGCTGGGAGTGGCTGCATGAATCTCGCTCATGAACGCATTGCTGAATTATGCCGGCAACTGAAGCTGCCAACGATGGCCGATGCCTTGCCCCACATTGCTCAACAAGCCAGTGCGAATGACAGCAGCTTTACGGACTTCCTTGAAGCGATGTTAAAGGCTGAGCAGGCCGCACGACTAGCTCGCCAGCGAACCACATTGACGAGGCTAGCCAGCTTCCCGGCAATCAAGACCCTGGAAGACTTCGACTTTACGGTCGCCGCCGGCGTGCCCAAGGCGCAGGTGCAGGAGTTGGCCAGTCTTACCTTTATCGAGCGGCACGAGAATGTGGTGCTGCTGGGCCCCAGTGGGGCGGGCAAGACACATCTTGCCATTGCGCTGGGCTACGCGGCGGCCCAAGCAGGGATCAAGGTGCGCTTCATCACCGCGGCTGATTTGCTGATGATTCTGTCGAGCGCCCATCGGCAAGACAAACTCGCTGATGCCTTGCGGCGCTTCGTCAATCCGTATCGACTGTTGATCATCGATGAGATGGGGTATTTACCGATGAATCAGGAGCAAGCCAACCTGTTCTTCCAGATCGTGGCCAAGCGGTACGAGCGAGGTAGCCTGATCGTCACTAGTAACCTGCCGTTCGGGCAGTGGGATCGTACCTTGGCGGGGGATGCAACGCTGACTGCCGCGATGCTGGATCGCTTGCTGCACCATGCGCAGGTGGTGGCTATACAAGGAGACAGCTACCGGTTACGCGAGAAACGAAAAGCCGGTGTAATTGCCAAATCGAAAATTACAAGTAAGGAGATGCCGACCCTGTAAACCAACCCGTTCATCCAATAACACGACAAACCGGTGTATCAAAATTCAATTGCCGATGCCGGGGGTGTCTGTATCAAATTTGGATTGCCGTTGACACCGGCAACATAGGGCTTTTGAAAATCAGGATTATCATTAAGCACCTGTTTGTTCAAATAATCTGTGCTCACCGTTTTCTCAATCCTCGCCCCATCAGGCAGCGCATCCCGCGCCATCTTCGTCGCCAGCTCCGGCGAAATCCTTGCCGCTGGCATCCACGGCCCGGTGGCCGAGTACACCGGCTTCTTCGGATCGGCGAGGCTGCTCTCACTGTAGACGTTGTTCTCGATCCGAGCCTTGTTTATCGTCTCAGCCTCTGCCTTGAGTGCAAGCTCTTTTTCCAGCGCTTCCCTGACGGCACGATTGCCTGTTTGTGCGAGCTTGCCCATCAACAGGGTTGAGCCGGTCGTTAATGACATCAGATCGACGAACGCTTCACCCCGTACCGCCGGATCTTCGCTTCGCAGCCGACTCCTCAGGTCGGATGGCAGCTCGATGAGCGCCTGCGCCAGTGCGCTAACGGTTTCGCCCAGCCCCTCTTCCAGCAGCGCCGTCGTCAGCTGATAGGTGCTGATCCCTGTCCCGGCGAGCAGGCTCGGCGGTGTCAGCTTCAGCAAGCCTTTCGCAACGCCGTAGGCAAAGGGGCTGCTGATACGCTGCCGGTACGCGAATTCCTGATTGGCTACCTGACTGCGCTCATTCGCCACTGATAAATGAAGGTCGTCGCGCGCGCGATAGCCTGCATAGCTTTGGTTAGCCTCCTTCAGGGCGCCATACATGCCTTTGCATAACACCGACGCAGGCTTCAGGCAGGCCTGCTCGAGAAGTGCATCACGCGCCTGATCCAGCTCATCCAGCTGACGGATCTCTTCTCTGGCCTGTGCTCGGCAGGCATCATCCGCACAGCTTGTCAGGCGCTGTCTGGCCAACTCTCGGCGCCGCGCTTCCTCATGGGTGAGGAAATTGTTAGTGGTCTGCCCGAATGCGGTCACACCGCCCACGTCACCGCCGACGATGGCGCCGGTAATGCTGCCGGTTAGCGCCACCAGGGCTTGTTTGAGGGGCTCAGGCAGATCCGTCTGGTCGAGGACGTCCGCCGCTGCCGGAACCACGACCGCACTGGTACCAGCACCTGCGGCGCCAGCGAGATCGCCCGCCAGTCCGCCCACCGTCGCGTGCAGGGCCACCCGGTAACGTCCACCTTCCTGCCAATGACTGATTTCTTCGTCGAGGGCCTGGCGGCGACCGGTATCTTCGGTCTGCTCCTGCTGCGCTCGCAGCTCGGTGATCTTGTTATCTGAGTATCTGGCAACGGCTTTGGGTGCTTCCCTCGTAAAGGTCTGCATGATCAGCGTCTGCCCGCTGATGTCTTTCGCGACGGCGCTGGCATCAAAGCTATTTTTGATACCGGTAGGTGCATCGCCGGTGCGGGCCGCTTTGTCACCTGCGATACCGCTGATCGCCGACGGAGTGACGCTGCGCACTTCGTCGTTAGCCTTACCGATACCGGCGCTGGTACCGGCCGGTACGTACTTGCCGCTGGCCGGTGCGCTCGCCCCCACACCAACGGCAACGCTTTGGGCATCGAACTTCGCGTGATTGTCCAGATCGGACAGGATCAGGCCGTCACTCGACAAATGATTACGTCCGGCGTCAACGGCGGCATCGCTGCTGGTAATCGCCGCACCCGTCAACGCTGCAGTACCACCGACCTTCACATCAAAACCGCCATCCCGCGCACGTATCGCGGTCTGCTCAGTGGTGCTCTGATAAGTACTGTCGATCGACTGCTTTGACAGATTCAGCTGGGCTGAAGGCGTCCCGCCCGCGATGGGTATCACGGCACTGCCACTGACCGATGTCTGGCGGCTGCGGTAGTCGCTGGTATCCTGAGGACTGACCATCGTCAGATCGCCGCCAGCGACTGCCGTCACGCGCTCAGCTTCGACGGTAGCGCCAGTGATGCGGGTATCGCCGCCGCTCTGCAGCGCGACGGTCGTATCGGCCTGTATCTGGGTGCTGGTCCAGCTCAGGTCGGACCCATCTCCATGTCCGCCGCCCCGACTGCCGGACACGACGATGCCAACACCCGGCTGTTTGCTGAGGCTTGCACTCACACCGATCGCCGCGCTGCTGCTGCTGTGATGACTGCTTTGCCGGCTGGTGCTGGCGCTGGCCTCCAGCTGCAGCGTTCCTTCCGATGACAGAGCGACGGTGTCGCCGGACACCACCTTGCTGCCCCGTACAGTCAACGCTGAGTCGGTGCTGCCTGCGGCCTTCAATTCAATATGCTTCGATGCCGCCACCAGCGAAGGCGCAACGGTCGTCGCATGCTGCTCCGACCTTGATTCGCTGCGGCTGGTGCCGAGGGTCTGGCTGATGGTGATGCCACCGGCATGCGTCGGGTCCTTGCTGACCTCGGATACCGTGTTATCGACCGTCAGTGCGGCAGCCGCTGCTGCCATCACCTTTGAACGCTTGTCACCTGTATCTTTGCTGGCGGCCGACAGCTCGCCGACGGTGCGCACACCTTCCACCACCGGATTGGATATCGTGAACGACACACCGGTCTGGCTGAATCGGGAAGCCTGGTTGGCATCGCTGGTGTCACTGCCTGCGGTCACCGTGATGTCCTGCGCCTGAATACTGACCGAGCCCGCAGGCGCGATTACCTGGCTGGCCTCCTGCTGAAACTGTTCTTTTGCGACGATATGCACATCGCCCTGCAGCGCACCGACGGCACTCCCTACCTGCTGCGTGGTTTGCTGCTGCCTGTGCTGCTCGGTGCGACGCTGGCCGATGCCAAAGGACAGGCCGGGGCCGGACAAGAAACCGGACTGTGTCTCCCGGTGCTGATGATGCTCGCTGGTCGTGCGGGTCGCTGAGACGATATCGACATCCCGTCCGGCGACCAATGCCGTTCCGTTGTCTGAGATAGCTTCACTACCGCTGAGACGCAGATCCCGGCCGGCATCGAGGCTGACCTCGGCGCCGCTGATCAGTGATCCGATGACATCCTTGCGGTCGGATTCAGTACGCGTGGTGAGGGTCTTGGATGACAGGGCGCCGCGATGCGTGAAATGCGTTCCCTGTGCGAGCTCCTGTCTGGCGTCGCCAGCGGACACATCGACATCGCGCGCGGCCGATACATCGATCGCGCCTTTGTCGCTGTGAAGACCACTGGCACGCAGACTGAGATCCTGACCGGCGGACAGGGTCATGTTCCCCTCCGCCTCGATGCGTGTCCCTCGTTCGATGGCGCTCGATTCGCGAAGGAAGTTTCTGGCATCGCGAGTACTCGTGCCATCGGTCGTGCTGCTTTCTGTCACGGTACCGAGACGGATATCGCGGCCTGCTTCCAGCCCCACCGCTCCCTCGCCCTGATGCGCGATATGCGCGGCCTCTGTCACGAGATCCCGTCCGGCGGTCAGCTGCAGATGCCCCCGTCCGCTGACATGCACACTGGCGACCCGATCCACCTGCGTTCGGCTCGCCGTGCCGCGTCCATCCGGGGTCATGCTCTCCCGTGTCGTGCTTCGGGTGCTGCTGCTGAGGGTCAGGTCACGTCCGGCCGCGAGGTGAAGATTGCCGGTGGCCGTGATGCGGCCGCCCTGATTGCTCAAGTCGCCGAGGCTGCTGGCGGCGACGCTGTCGGCGCGGATGCTGCCCTCGTTGACCAGCGTGCCCGCCAGCAGATGGATACCGTCTTGTGCCGTGAGGGTGCCCGCGTTTTTCAGGGTCTGACTGATGATCAGGTCGATGTCGCGGGCAGAGATCAGTGTGCCGTCGGCCGCCAGATCGCCCGCTCGCGGCCTCAGATAGACCCGGGGCACCAGTGCCTTGGTGATGACAGCCGGCTGGCCGTCTTTTGCGGGCAGGGTGATCTCCTGCTCGACCAGCCACACCAGGTCGCTGGTAAGCAGTGCGGTCTGCTCGGCGGTCAGTGCAATGCCTGTCTTGAGTTGCAGTGCTTTTGCATGCCGGATACCGGAGGCCATCAGTTCGGCGAACTGTGCCTCATCGTCTGCATGGCTCGGAAGAAAGCGTCGCCCGGTCAGTTGGGCGACTTGTTCACGCACCAGTCGTTGCTCGATGTAGCCGTCACCCAGCCGCTTTTGGGTGACCGCGGGATTGAGCTGAAGCTGGGCCAGCATGCTATCGGACGCCATCCATTGACGGTAGCGTGTGAAGCGCGGGTCGGTCTCGAACACCGGCCCACTGCCGGGACGGGTGATGAACAGGCTTTGTCCGTCAGCGCCGAAGCGGCTGGCACCGATGTCCAGCGCTGCACCGGGGAGTGCGGCAAAGTCGCGGGTGAGGGTCACGGGAAGGACGATGGTACTCAGCTGGTCGGCCGGCTCAAAAGGCAGCCGCGGTCCCCAATCCCTCTGGTGATAACGCTTGATTCCGCCCCGCCAGCGGCTCTTGGTGAACTGGCTGGTGCCTGTCTCATGGACGCGATGCGTGCCGAGTGCATCGATGTTTGTCAGGTTCTCCAATGAACCGCTGAGCTTGCCGCCGGCGAGTATCTGGCTTTTGTCATTGACCAGGGTATCGCCGTCCAGCTGCAAATCAGCACCGGCAATGAGGTGCGCGGGATCGGACTGCACGACCCGGGACTCGTACTCGGTGCGCGTTCCCTTGAACTGGGTCCAGGAACGAATGACGCGCTTGTCATACGTCGCGTTATAGATGTCGATGGCCGACTGCAGCTCGGCCCGGCGAAGGTCTGTCGCCTGCGACCAGCTGGCGAGTTGCTGCTCATGCGCGTGCCGGGCTGCATCATATGCGCTCTGCTGCTGTTGATAGGCAGCCCACGCAGCGTCAGCCTCCTGCTTTTGCTGCTGCCATGCGGCGCGAAGGCTGCCATCGGGATCACTGCCCGCGACCGGTTCGGGAGGCAGTGTGATCGTTGGCGGCTGGGGGGCCACCAGCAACAAGGCAGGCGGTGCCGGATCAGGGGGCGTCAGCTTGAAATAGGCCCACGCAGGATCGTCGGGTGCGTAGTTGCTGCCCCGGCTGGGCGAACAGACTTCTGCCTCGCCTTCGCCGGTGCAGCTCTCGTCGTGCACATCCGGCATGGGCGTCTTGCCGAGGATGCCATCGGTCATGTCGGCGGTATCCGTGCGCCAGCGATACTGGCCGGCGCGGCTCCACGACTGCCAGTAGAAATTGCCCACGTCATAGCGCTCGGTATCGTTCTTGGGACGAATATCGAAGAACGGGATCCCGGGTACGGTCTCGACTTCTTCGGCGGCGAAGTTCCCGTTCTGGTTATGAAGCGCGCTGCTCGCGATTCGCAGCTGGCCCATGGCCTCGATACGCGCGGCGCGATTGATGACGATATAGGCGCGTTCGCTGGCCTTGCCCTGCTCATCCAGCGAGCCGCCAATCGCCATGTCGCCGCCAGAAAACAAGAGTGCGTGGTCGGTGTTCTCCAATTCACGAGTGCCGATGTCAACGCGGCTTGCTGCTGCGATCACCGGAGCGGCATCGGGATGACCGGCATTCGCCAGCCGGTGCGATGCAATGGCGATGGTGTCGCCATAGATGCGGCCGGTGGCGAGATTGTCCACGCGGGTCGCCTCCAGCCTGACGCGTGCGGCATCCAGCGTGCCGGTGTTCTCGAGTTTGCCGTCGAGGGTCACGGTTAGCTGGTCTGTCGCCGCGATCGTTCCGGCGTTACGAACGCCCAGCCCGTGGGCACTGCCAACCAGAAAAATGCGATTGGCATACATGCCGCCTATCGAAGCGACATCCAGTGCGTAGGCGGGTGCAGGCTGTGTGCCGGATGCAGAGGCAGAGGCCGAGGGCGCGTGCAGCGTGAGCTCCAGCTGGCGCGCCCAGATACTGGCATTCACCTGAGTGGCCTGCGAGATCAGCGAGACCGCCTCGGCACCGCGACCATCGAGTCCGCGCCCGGTCACCTGCAGGCTGCCCTGCCCCAGCGTGTAACCATTCAGTGCGCCATCCCTGAACTGCGGTACACCGGTCGCCAGTTCAACGCGGTTCGCATGCAGAAAGCCGCAGCCGTTACAGGTAATGCCGGCGGAATTGGCGATGATGAGATCCGCCTTGCTTCCGGCGATCTCGGCGGGACCCGACAACTCGGTGGGTGAGCTGCCACGGACTTCATTGACGATCACGCGCGCAGTTCGCCCGATCAGCGCAGGATTGGCGGCCACCCAGCCAGCGAGCGAGGTCTGTGATGCGGTACGTCCGTTATTGAAAATCGCTCCGCGCGGATCGATGTTCAGTTCGGTAAAGCGATTCACCGATACGCCTGCGCGCGTGGGCGCAGTGATATCGATCTTCGGCAGGCCATTCGCCGTGTTCAGGATCACGGGCCGATGACCGGGTGGCGCACTCCGGTCGGTCATGACTTCGCTGTTGCCTTCCGCAGGCAGGAACAAGCCGGCAATCAGCAGTGCCAGCGGCGACGGCGAGAACGACAACGACAGCGACAACAGCGATTGAACATCCAGACGTTTCATGATGCCTCCTCAGAAGCTGGCACTCAGATGGAAGCCGATGGTGGTACCGGCGGTGCGAAAGCCGGCCGGCATCGAGATCGGCCGGCCGATGAACACATCCCACGCAAACAGTCCGGCACCGCCGCGCAAGCCGATGGCGAGGCCGGTCAGCTGACGGCCGTTGGGCAGGCCTGCCGACTGACCGCCGACGCGGCCGGTATCGATGCCGGTATAGAGTTCGCTGCCCAGCGCGGCGATCGAGTGTCCGATGTCCTGCCGCAGCAGCCAGCCACGATCGCCGATCAGCAGCATGTCGCCATCAAAGCCGCGCACGGTGTAGCGATTACCGATCGCAAAACGATCCTGTGGGGTCAGCGGTGTGAGATTCCATTGCGCACGCCAGCCCAGGCTGTAGCGCAGGGACTGCGAGTCCAACCCGACCGGTAGCGATAGCGCGACATCACTGCGGAGGATCTCGGCCCGTGAGGTGCCCTCGCCATGGGGTTCCTCGGGTGCGCGCAATGCGCGTGCTGCCCCCGTGCCTCGCCGCCATGACAGGCTGCCATCGGCCGTGGCACTGCCAAACAGTGCACGGTGAGCCAGCGTCAGCTCCCAGCCGGCAGTTCGCCGGCGTTGCTGGGACAGTTCGGTATCGTTCACGAAATTGTGTGAATCGCGCATCCACAAACGCAGGCTGCCGGTGGTCTTGCGTGTGGCATCGCGGTGCAGCACCCGCCCCAGCGTGAGATCGCTGTTGCTGCTGCTGCCGTAATAGCGATTCAGTCCTCCGTTACCCAACACGGTCTGGCTGTAGTCCCAGTCGCTGGCCGATACCGAGATCAGCCATTCGCGAAAAGGCAGGGAATAATGGACAGTGCGCGACTGGCTGCTCCGTGGCCCGGGCAGTCCACCACCCAGCGTGTCGCCAAAGCTGATATAGAACAGATCGTTCAGCGCCCACCAGTGATCGTAGGAGAGTGTGACGGTGCCCTGATAGCGGCCGGTGGTCTGGATGCCGGCGTTATCGAATGAAAGATTCATCCTGAGCGGCTTACCCTGCGACCAGCGGATCAGCACATCGGTATCGCCGGGCTGGGCTTCGGGTTCCTCTGACGGCAGCAGTTGTATATCTGCCTCCGCGCTGGGGACTCGCTTGAAATTTTCGATCGCCTGCTCCAGCGCGCGCAGATCCAGCAGATCACCGGCTTGCAGCGGCATGGCGTTCCAGCGCGTCGCGCGTGACGAGGTACCGTCAGCGAACCGTATCGAGCGCACCCGACCGGGGAGCACACTGACCCTGAGCGTGCCGGCGGAGATGTCCTGCGGCTGCGCATAGACCCGGGTGGTCACATACCCGCTGCGTACCACGGCCGCCTGCATGCGCTGTATGACTTGCTGTATGCCCGTACTGCCGAGACAATGACCCGCTACCGGGTCGGCCGAGCCATCGGGCGATTCGTTCGCGGCCTCGCGCAACCAGACAAAGCGGTCGGACAGCTCGCCGCTGATCTGAATGTCGGTGATGATGAAACACGGTGACTCATTCACCGCCAGCCGATCCGGCAAGGACGATGACAGGCTTTGCAGCCGGATATCGGGCTCCTTGCGCTGTTCGCGCAGGACGCGGTCACGCTCCTGTTGATACAGCAGCTGACGATCGCCCGGTTCAAGTGACTGAGCGACGGAATGCCCGGCCGTGGAAAGACACAAGCAAAGACACAAGCCAATGCACAAACCAGCGCACAAACGAATGCGCAGGCTCACGACGGGCAACGCGGGAAAAGGCCGGAAACTACCCATGGACTCCACTGAAAAAATCAGGCTTGCGTTGCCGCGATCCGAACTCGACGGAGATCAGCGCGGACAACAGAAGCCGGGATTCTTCAGGACGGAGAGAGTGTTCCGAAAATTTTTGTGATGCTATCAGCGACCCGCGTTCACTCGACGGGGTCTATTGCGAAAAACGTTGTTGTTTTGTGAAACGCAGGCGGTGTCAGCGCGCCGGTGGTGTCCACTCGCCACGATTGAGCTTGTCGAGCCAGAAGGCGCCGATGATGGTTTTCACATCGGTGATCCTGCCCTGCTGTATCCAGTCGAGCATCTGATCAAAGGGCAGCGTGAACACCTCCAGAAACTCGCCGGCATCGAGATCACGCTCGCCCGGAGTCAGACCACGTGCGAGATAAATATCCAGATGCTCGTCGGAGTACGCGATCGCGTTATGTATCGTGCAGAGAAATTGCCAGTCGCGCGCGGTGTAGCCAGTCTCTTCGCGCAGTTCGCGCTGCGCGCAGAGCAGCGGGTCTTCGCCCGCCTCCAGCTTGCCGGCGGGGAGTTCGATGAACACCTGATCATTCGGATACCGGAACTGCCGCTCCAGCAGCACGCTGCCATCCTCGAATACCGGCACGATGACGACGGCGCCCGGATGACGAAAATATTCGCGCGTGGCTTCGCTGCCGTCGGGCAGCAATACGCGATCATTGCGCAGCTTGATGAATTTGCCGTCGTAGACAAGCTCACTGCTGATCTCGGTCTCGGTCAGATGCTTGTCCATCCAGACTCCGGCATCAAAAGAAAAGGGAAAGCGTGGGAGCGACGGGGTGGCCGATCAGGCGCAGTGAGTCCGTATGCGTGTAACTCAGTCGCTCACCGGACGGCGGCGCAGATGACGCCAGACGAAACCCGGGAAAGCCAGCACCAGCATCAGGCACAGGGTGACGGTATAGAACTGCCAGCCCTGCGGAAAGGCATTGCCTGCCATGGACTCGAGGCCATGCGCAATGCCAATCAGCACCAGATACAAGACCAGCAGCTCGAACAGCCGCACGGCAAAGGGCTTGTCAGCCCACTTCAGGCGGATCACGCCGAACAGGGATTCGGTGAAGAACGGAAAATTTGCCGCCAGCACCATCATCAGGATGACCAGCCAGGCAGCGGAAGCAGTATTCATTGATCGTCAACTCAGGAAGCCAGCGCCTGCGCGACGGATTGCAGGCAGGCGCTCATCAGCGGGCCGGGTAGTATACCCAGAGCGAGCACGGCGATGCCGTTCAATGACAGCATCAGCTTCATGTCACCGCCTGCTGCCAGCGGCATCGCATCGGCCGGCTCGTCAAAGTACATCAGCTTGACCACGCGCAGGTAGTAGAACGCGCCGACCAGTGACATCAGCACCGCAAAAATCACCAGCGTGACCTGCCCGGCGGCCAGCGCCGCTTGCAGCACCGAGAGCTTCGCATAGAAACCGACCATCGGCGGCACACCGGCCAGCGACAGCAGCAGCACCATCATCACCGCAGCAAACCACGGGCTGCGCTGATTGAGTCCCTTGAAATCATCCAGATGCTCAGCCTCGAAGCCCTGACGGGACAACAGCAGGATGGTGGCAAAGCTGCCCAGCGTGGTCAGTACATAGGTGATGATGTAGAACATGGCCGAACTGTAGGCGCTGGATGCGGCCTCGGGCGTGCTGCCCTCGACCACGCCGGACAAGAGCCCCAGCAGCATGAAACCCATCTGCGAGATCGTCGAATAGGCCAGCATGCGCTTGATATTGGTCTGCGCGAGCGCGGTCACATTCCCCACGATCAGCGACACCACTGCCATCACGACCAGCATCTGCTGCCAGTCGGCGGCCAGCGCGCCCAGACCTTCGACCAGCAGACGCATGCAGATTGCAAACGCGGCCAGCTTCGGTGCGGCGCCAATCAGCAGCGTGACCGAGGTCGGCGCGCCCTGATAGACATCCGGCGCCCACATATGGAAAGGCGCGGCACCCAGTTTGAACGCCAGCCCGGAGACCAGAAACACCAGCCCCAGCAGCAGCACCGTCTTGCTGGCGGTGCCGCCTGCCAGTGCCGCAGCAACTTCGCTGAGGGTCAGCGTGCCGGTCGCGCCATAGATCATCGAGATACCGTACAACATGAAGCCGGACGCCAAAGCGCCCAGCACGAAATACTTCATCGCCGCCTCGGTCGAGACCGCATGATCGCGGCGCAGCGCGACCAGCGCATACAGCGACAGCGACATCAGCTCAAGGCCGAGGTAGATGATCAGGAAGTTGTTCCCGGAGATCATGATCATCTGGCCGAGCAGGGTCAGCAGGGCCAGCACATAGAACTCGCCGCTGAGCGAGCCGCCCATCATGCCGCGCGCTACCGAATACTGACGCGCATAGACCAGCGTAATGAACGTGGCGACACTGGCGAACAGCTTCAGCAGCATCGCCATCTGGTCATTCACGAACATCTGGCCGAAGGTGTAGCTGCTGGCACTCACTGCACCAAAACCTGTGATCGCAATGTAGCCGGTGATGGCGACCGTCAGCAACGACAGCCGGTGGCTGAGCGGCTGCGCTTCTTCCCGCACGAACAGCCCGGCGACCAGCACGACCAGAATCGCAATCGCCAGGAAAATCTCGGCTGCCGCCGGCATCAGGTTGAGTTCGTTCATCATCGGCCGATCTCGGATCGAAGTTGGTTTGCCATTATTGAGGAAGCTTGCTGACGCTGACATGGGTCAGCAGATCGCTGACCGAAGTTTGCATCGCATCGGTGAACGGCGCGGGATAGATACCCATCCACAGCACCGCGATCGCCATCACGCCCAGCATCAGGAACTCGCGGTTGCTGAGATCGGACAGCTCGGCGACATGCGCATTGCCGACCTCGCCGAACACCACGCGCTTGACCAGCCACAGCGAATAGGCTGCGCCGAGGATCAGGGCGGTCGCCGCGAGCACGCCAATCCAGAAATCATATTTGACCGCACCCAGGATGACCATAAACTCGCCAATGAAGCCCGAGGTGCCCGGCAGGCCGGCATTGGCCAGCGAGAAAAGCACGAACAGCGCAGCGAAGCGCGGCATCGTGTTGATCACGCCGCCGTATTCGGCGATCTCGCGCGAGTGCACGCGGTCGTACAGCACGCCGATGCAGAGGAACATCGCGCCTGACACGAAGCCGTGCGAGATCATTTGTATGATCCCGCCCTGCACCGCCATCTCGCCGAAG
>JACCDH010600541.1_pt1 | contig 13398 bp, 17 predicted proteins | sample 7442481 | NCBI WGS metagenome assembly JACCDH01 (sample SAMN15323433, study PRJNA562643) | freshwater metagenome | isolation source: river surface water | place: USA:Blue River Watershed | collected 2017-08-15
ACTTCCTGCTCTAGGGCCTGAACCCAAGACCACCGGCCAAAAATCTTCGAAGATTTTTGACAAATTTCTTCGAAGAAATTTGGGCGTCAAAGACGCCAGAGCCGCACCGGCGCTTTCGGCCCGCGGGCGATGATCTTCTTGGCCTCGAGATCCAGCTGCACGGCCTTCACCCACCATCCCGCCGTGTCGCCGCGGGGGAAAAGCGCTTGGTCCCGCAGCGGCTTGACCGCCTCGATCAGCGCCGCAGGCGTCATGCCCGGCGCGGCATCTGGCAGGCAGGCCAGGACCGCGCGGCGCATCTCGGCAAACTTGGCGGCATCCACCCGATAGGTCTTGCCGGGCTGGCCGACGTTTTCAATCTCAATCTGTGCCATGGCAGCCCCCTTTAGGAAAAGGCTAGCCCCGCGCGGCCTTTTCAGCAATGCCCGAGGTCCCCTCGCGCCGTTCCAGTTCCGCCAGCACCTGATCCAGCGTCACATCCCGCGTGGCCAGCATCACCAGCAGGTGGTAAAGCACATCCGCCGCCTCGGCGGTCAGCTTTTCCCGGTCGCCCTTGACCGCCTCGATGATCGCCTCCACCGCCTCTTCGCCGAACTTCTCGGCGCACTTCTCCGGCCCCTTGGCCAACAGCTTTGCCGTCCAAGAGCTTTCGGGATCGGCCCCCTTGCGGGCGGCGATGGTGGCGGCAAGGCGGTGAAGCGCGGTCATGACAGCCTCATGGGGATACCGGCAGCGGCCATGTGGGCCTTAGCCTGACCGATGGTGAAGGTGCCGAAGTGGAAGATCGAGGCGGCAAGAACGGCGCTGGCATGGCCTTCGGTCACCCCTTCGACAAGGTGGTCCAGCGTGCCGACCCCGCCGCTGGCGATCACCGGGATCGAGACCGCATCGGCAATGGCGCGCGTCAGGGGCAGATTGTAGCCGCCCTTGGTGCCGTCGCGGTCCATACTGGTCAGCAAAATCTCGCCCGCACCCTTGGCCGCGACCGTCCGGGCAAACTCTACCGCGTCAATGCCCGTCGGTTTGCGCCCGCCATGGGTGAAAATCTCCCATTTTCCGGGGCTTACGGTCTTTGCATCAATGGCTACGACAATACACTGTGACCCGAACCGATCCGCCGCCTCGGCCACCACATCGGGGTTGGCGATGGCGGCCGAATTGAAGGACACCTTGTCGGCCCCTGCCAGCAAGAGCGCCCGCACGTCCTGATGCGTTCGAACACCGCCGCCCACCGTCAGGGGCATGAAACACTGCTCCGCCGTCCGCGTCACCAGATCGAACATCGTGCCGCGGTTTTCATGGGTGGCGTGAATGTCGAGAAAACACAGCTCATCCGCGCCCGCCGCATCATAGGCGCGTGCCGCTTCGACCGGATCGCCCGCGTCGATCAGGTTGACGAAGTTCACGCCCTTGACCACGCGGCCATCGGCGACATCAAGGCAAGGGATGATGCGGGTTTTCAGCATGGGCGACCAATCGTGCAGGCGGTGCGACCTACATAAGCGGTCGGGCTGCGACTGGCCAGCGGGCTTTTTCCTGCCGGTACGCGCATAGGCTGTTTCGTCCGCGCCGATTGCCTGCAAGGATGGTGCCGTTCCGTACGGGGAAGAGGCATGCCGCAACTACGTTCAAGCCCGGGTTTGCGCTATCTCGTGGCCGCACTGGCCTTGGGCATGATTGCAGTCTGGGGGTCGGAAAACCTGTTCTGGACAGTGCCCCACGCGCAGGTAAAGCCTCATGAATGGTTGCTGACCTGGGCCGCCTATTCGCTTGTGGCCGCATCTGCCCTGTCGGCGGTACTCTGGTCGGGCCTTGCTGGGTGGCGCGCGGCCTTTCTGGGCGGGGCAGTTCTTGGTTTCGGCGTCGAAGGGGTGATCGTGGCCACGATGTATGACGCCTTTCCGGCGCAAGTCGTCTGGACGCCCTTGGCATGGCATGCGCTTTTGACGGGTCTGGTGGTCCTGGGGCTGGTGCGTCACTTGGCGCGCGGGGCCGTCGCCGTGCAAGTTCTGGCGCTTGTGGCACTGGGTGCGCTGGGGGCCACCTGGGGGCTTTACTGGCCTGCCGAGCTTGCCTCCATGCCCGGACATGGGGTGACTTTGCCCTATCTTGCAGGACTTGCCCTGCCGGTCGTCGTGGCCCATGCGGTGCTGGACCGGGTAGGTCTGCTTGCCGCGCCAAGACCCTTGATCCTGGGGGCCGCGCCGATGCTGCTTGCGGTTTTGTGGCTGGTGCGTGCCAGCTTGAGCGGGTCTTTCGTGGTGTTGGTCTGCCCGGCGATGATCCTGACAACGGTCTGGGCGATGCGTCGGCTGGGCCGGGTGGGACAGCCTCTCGACTTCGGTCCAGCCGTTGCCCTGTGGCGCCACGCGCTGTTCCTGATCTTTCCCCTGACCGTTGCGCTTCTGGTGGTTCCGGGGTGGCAAGCCTTTGGCGCGGTCGCGGTCAATGTACCCGCTGCCTTGGGAACCGGGCTGATCGGCGCGGGACTTTGGCTGTGGCTGATTTACCGCGCCGCCCGCAGGGCAGCCTAGCCGCGCAGGGCCGCCAGCGCCTCGCCCAGATCAATTGCCCCGTCATAAAGCGCCCGACCTGAAATCGCCCCGGCAATCACCCCGGTTGCCTTCAGCGCAGTCAGGTCCTCCATCCGGCTTACGCCGCCCGAGGCGATGACGGGGATCGACACGGCACGCGCCAAAGCCTCGGTCGCCTCGATGTTCGGGCCCTGCATGGCCCCGTCGCGGTCGATGTCGGTGTAGATGATCGCCGCCACGCCCGCATCTTCAAAGCTGCGTGCAAGGTCGGTGGCCTTAACCGTGGTTTCGGTTGCCCAACCCTTGGTCGCGACAAAGCCTTTGCGGGCATCAATGCCAACCGCAACCTTGCCCGGAAAGGCCCGCGCCGCCTCGCGCACAAGGGCAGGGTTTTCCACCGCCACCGTGCCGAGGATCACCCGCGCCAGACCCTTTTCCAACCACATCGCGATGGTCGCCATATCCCGGATGCCACCACCCAACTGGGCGGGAACCTTCACCGCAGCCAAAATCGCCTCAACCGCCGCCGCATTCACCGGCGCCCCGGCAAAGGCGCCGTTCAGATCGACCAGATGCAGCCACCCGCATCCTGCATCCTGAAACTTCACCGCCTGCGCTGCAGGGTCATCGCCAAAGACCGTCGCCGCCGACATCTCGCCGCGCAAGAGCCGCACGCATTGGCCGTCCTTCAGGTCGATGGCGGGGTAAAGGATCATGGCGCGGCTCCGTCTTGACTGGCTTTGCATTAGGCGCGCACGCGGAAAATGCCAAGGGCCGAGTGGCGACCTCACGTCATGCTGGACAGGCTGGCGCTTTGTGGCAAAGGATGGCGCAACCTTTCAGGGAGGGAGGAAGCAATGAAAAAACATGTTCTGGCGCTGGCCATGATTCTGGCAGCAGGGGCAGCGGGGGCGGATCCGGTGCATGGCACCTGGAAAACCAAGCCCGATGACAATGGAAATTTCGGCCATGTGAAGGTCACCTCATGCGGGGCGACGATTTGCGGCACGCTGGTCAAGGCGTTCGACGGGACGGGGAAAGAGATTGAAAGCCCCAATGTCGGAAAGAAGATCGTCTGGGACATGGTGGCCTATCCCGACGGGCTTTATGACGACGGCAAGATCTGGTCGCCCGACCGCGACAAGACCTATAACTCGGAAATGCAGCTGAGCGGTGACAAGCTGACAGTCAAGGGCTGCGTTCTGGGCATCTGCCGCGACGGTGGCACCTGGACACGGGTGAACTAAGCGCAAGCTTCGGGTCGTTTCCGCATCGCTTCCGTGTCATAACGACACCAAAGCGGGGGGCAGGATGAGCGCGCGAAACTGGATGACCTTGGCGATCCTTTCCATTCTTTGGGGGGGATCGTTCGTTTTTGTCGAACTGGCGCTGACCGGCCTGCCGGTGATAACCATCGTCTGGGCGCGCGTCGCCTTGGCGGCCAGCCTTTTGGCGCTGTGGCTGATGCTCAGCCGGACGGGCTTTCCATCGCGCCAGCACTGGCCGGCCCTTGCCGTGATGGGGCTGTTGAACAACGCCGTGCCCTTCACCCTTCTGGTCATGGCGCAGGGCCAGATCACTGGCGGGCTGGCCTCGATCCTGAATGCCACCACACCCCTGTGGACCGTTTTGGTGGCGCATCTTTTCACCAGCGACGAAAAAATCACCGGGACCAAGGCCATGGGGCTGACCTTGGGGTTTTCCGGGGTCGTGGTCATTGCGGGCGGCGGCGGACCGGCAAAGCTTTGGGCGATTGCCGCCTGCCTTGGGGCGGCGCTGTCCTATGGGCTGTCCGGCGTCTGGGGGCGGCGGTTCAAAGGGCTGGGCCTGCAACCCTTGCAGGTGGCCTTTGGTATGCTCGCTTCTGCCGCCACGCTCTTGTTGCCGCTCTGGGTCGTGCTGGAGCGGCCTTGGGCCAACCCCATGCCTGCACCTTTGCCGCTTGCCGCCGTGGTCGGGCTTGCGGTCCTGTCGACCGCCTTGGCCTATATACTTTACTTCCGGCTTCTGGCCAGCGCCGGTGCGGTGATGCTGTCTTTGGTGACCTTTCTGATCCCCGCCTCCGCCGTTGCATTGGGCGCGCTTGTGCTGGCCGAACCGATCCTGCCGCGACAGATCGGCGGGCTGGCGCTGATTCTGGCCGGGCTTCTGGCGATGGATGGAAGGTTTGTAAAATGGCGCGGCTAAAAGGGGGCAGGGCGGCGGGTGACGCCGAATGGCAGGTCTTTGCCGCCAAAGGGCCCAGCGATCTGGCCTATGCCGTCGCCTCGACCGGCATCCATTGCCGCGCGGGCTGCCCGGCGCGGGTATGCTTGCACGAAAATCTGCGAATTTTCGACAGCCGCGCCGCAGCCGAGGCCACCGGTTTCCGGGCCTGCAAGCGCTGCGGCGGGGCCAGGGACGGGCCGCCTCTAGCGCTGCCAGGGCCATGATCCCAGTTTGCCGCAACACCCCTTGGAACAGGCTTGGGCAAACCTTACCATGCGGTTAATGATCCCGTAAATTTCAAATTATTTCAATGGTTTGATCTTTGGTCCAAGCTTGGACAGGTTTTGCGCAGCCCGGCCTTCTGGGCGGCGTGTCAGCCGAAAACCGACCAGCCCGTCGCCCGCACCAGCCGCTCGATCGCCAGCGTGCCAAGCTGGGAATTTCCCTGCGCGTTCAACCCCGGCGACCAGACCGCAATCGACGCGCGGCCCGGCGCGATGGCCAGGATGCCACCCCCGACGCCCGATTTGCCCGGCAGGCCGACGCGATAGGCAAACTCGCCCGAGCCGTCGTAATGGCCGCACATCATCATCAGCGCGTTGATCCGCCGCACACGGGCGGGCGAGACCAGTCGCGCCGCCCCCGGCGCGCCCATCAGAAAGCGGCCCGCCATGGCCAGTTGCCGCGTGGTCATCTCGATGGCGCATTGGTGGAAATAGGTGCCGCAGGTCAGGTCGGGCGGATTTCTCAGATTGCCATGGGCGGCCATGAAATGGGCCAGCGCCAGATTGCGGTGGCCATAAGCGGCCTCGGACGCCGCCACGGCCTTGTTGATGTGGATGTCATCCTCGCCCGCGGCCTCGCGCAGGAAGCGCAGGATTTCGCCTAAGACCTCGCGCGGTTTATGGCCGTGCAGGATGGCATCGGTGACCACCAGGGCACCCGCATTGATGAAGGGATTGCGCGGGATGCCGTTTTCGGATTCGAGCTGCACGACCGAGTTGAACGCGAGCCCCGAAGGCTCGCGCCCGACGCGGGTGAAAAGCTGATCGCCCAGACGGCCCAGGGCGATGGCCAGGGTAAAGACCTTCGAGACCGACTGGATGGAAAACGCCGTCTCGGCATCTCCGGTGGTCAGGCATTGCCCATCCGCCGTTGCCACCGCCATGGCAAAATGGCGGTCGCTGACATGGGCCAGTTCGGGGATGTAATCGGCCACACGCCCCCGGTCCGGCGCTGCCGCCATTTCCGCGCCGATCCGGTCAAGGATCGCCTGCAACTCGGTCACGGCGACCATTGCAGGAAATTGCCGATCAGCCGCAGGCCAAGGGCCTGGGACTTTTCCGGGTGAAACTGCATGCCCACCATCGTGCCGCGCCCGATGATCGCGGTGATGTCGCCGCCATAGTCGCAATGGGCCAGCCTATGCGCCGGATCGGCCACGCGGAAGTGGTAGGAATGGACGAAATAGGCGTGATCGCCGGTCTTGACCCCGGCCAGAACCGGGTGGGGGTGGTCGATGACCAGATCGTTCCAGCCCATATGCGGCACCTTGAGGCTGGGATCGGCGGGCGTGATCTTCACCACCTCGCCGGGGATCCAGTCAAAGCCGCGGGTGTCTTCGTATTCGCGCCCCCAGGACGCCATCATCTGCATGCCGACGCAAATGCCCAGGAAGGGCCGGGCGCGGGTGGTTACCGCCTCGGAGATGGCCTCGAAGAGCCCGCCATAGGACCCCAGCGCCTTGCGGCAGGCCGGAAAGGCCCCATCGCCGGGCAGCACGATCCGGTCGGCGCGGGCGACATCCTCGGGGCGCGAGGTGACAAGGACCGTGCCGGCCCCGGTTTCGACCGCCATGCGCTGAAAGGCCTTTTCGGCGGAATGAAGGTTGCCGCTGTCATAGTCGACGAGGACGGTAAGCATGTCTGACGCCTTGGTATGGGTGGCCCCGTCGGAGCCTCCGGCGGGGGTATTTGGGCCAAGATGAACCGCTAGAGCGCGCCTTTGGTCGAAGGCAGGACGCCGGTCATGCGCGGGTCAGGTTCGACGGCTTCGCGCAGCGCACGGGCCACCGACTTGAACGCGGCTTCGGCGATGTGGTGGCTGTTGAGCCCGTGGATCAGGTCGACATGGAGCGTGATGCCGCCATGAGTGGCCAGCGCCTGGAAGAATTCACGCACGAGTTCGGTGTCGAAGCTGCCGATCTTTGCGGTTGGGAAGGGCAGGTTCCAGACCAGGAAGGGGCGCGCCGAGAGGTCAAGCGCCGAGGCGACCTGTGCATCGTCCATTGCCAGGCGGAAATGGCCATAGCGGCGGATGCCCTTTTTGTCGCCCAAGGCGCGGGTCAGCGCCTGACCGAGCGCAATGCCGCAATCTTCCACAGTGTGGTGGTCGTCGATGTGCAGATCGCCCTTTGCGCGCAGCGTGATGTCAATCAGCGAGTGGCGCGCGAGCTGGTCGAGCATGTGGTCAAAGAACCCGACCCCGGTCTGGCAGTCGGATTTTCCGGTGCCATCGAGGTTTAGCGCGACCTCGATCGCGGTCTCATTCGTCTTGCGGGTGATCTCGGCCTTGCGCATGGGTGCCTCCCGGTGGTTTCGGGGCCTTATAGGCCGGGGGGGCGGGCTTGCAAAGCCTTTGATCCCGCGACTAGATGGCCTGCATGTGGGAAAGGGTGAGGGATGCGCTGTTTCAAGGCCTATGACATACGCGGGCGGCTGGGCGAGGAGTTGAACCCGGAGAATGCGCGCATCATCGCGCGGGCCTTCGCCGAGGAGCTGGGCGCGGCCCGAGTCGTTCTGGGCCATGATCCCCGCGCCTCGTCTGAGGTGCTGGCCGCGGCGGTGGCCGAGGGGTTGATGGATGCGGGGGTGGAGGTGCTGTCCTTGGGCCTTTGCGGCACCGAGGAGATGTATTTTGCCGTGGATCATCTTGGGGCCGATGGTGGCATCGAGGTGACCGCAAGCCATAACCCCATGGATTACAACGGGATGAAACTGGTGGGGCCGGGGGCGCGGCCGCTTTTGCCGCCCCAGTTTCAGGCGGTGAGGGCGCGGACGGAGGCGGCCGGTTTTAGCGCGGCGCGAACCGGTCGGTTGCGCCCGGTTGACCCGCGCGCGGCCTATGTGGCGCGGGTGATGTCCTTTGTCGATGTCGCGGCGCTGCGGCCGCTGAAGGTGGTGGTCAATGCCGGCAATGGCGCGGCGGGGCCGACCTTTGATGCCTTGGCCGAGGCGCTGGCGGCGGCAGGGGCGCCCTTGGAATTCGTCCGGCTGCATCACGCGCCCGATGGCCGCTTCCCCAATGGCATCCCCAACCCGCTTTTGCCCGAGAACCAGCCGGTGACCCAGCGTGCCGTTCTGGAAGCCGGTGCCGATCTGGGCGTGGCCTGGGACGGCGATTTCGACCGCTGTTTCCTGTTTGACGAAACGGGGGCTTTCGTGGCCGGGGAATATGTGGTCGGGCTTTTGGCCGAGGTGTTTCTGGCCAAGGAGCCGGGGGCCACCATCGTGCATGACCCCCGGGTGATCTGGAACACCCAGGATATCGTTGCGCGGGCAGGAGGGCGGGCGGCGATGGCGCCGACGGGGCATGCCTATCTCAAGGCCGCCATGCGCGAGACCGGCGCGGTCTATGGCGGCGAGATGTCGGCGCATCACTATTTCCGCGATTTCATGTGCTGTGATAGCGGCATGATTCCGTGGCTTCTGGTGGCCGAACTCATGGGGCGGCGGGGCGAGAGCCTGTCGCAGATGCTGGCGGCGCGGCGGGCGGCGTTTCCTTCGTCGGGCGAGGTGAATTTCACCGTGGCCGATGCTGGCAAGCTGACGGCAAAGATCGCCTATTCCTATGGCGCACAGGCTGAGGATGTGGACCGGCTGGATGGGCACAGTTTTGATATGGGGGCATGGCGGTTCAACCTGAGGGCCTCGAACACTGAGCCTTTGCTACGGCTGAATGTGGAAGCCAAGGGCGATGCGGCGCTTGTTGCGCTGAAGGTGGCGGAGTTGCGTGCGGTGATTGCGGCGGGCTGAAGCGTCGCGCTTGAGCATCGCCTCGATCTCGGCCCGTCTTGGCTTGGCCGCGGTGGTGGCGTGGCGAGTAACGGAAACTCTGGCGGTGGCGCAGCGCAACGCGCGCGATGGGGATGCCTTCGGCTGGGGCGACGGCAAGGCCGCCGTTGAAAGCGCCGCCCGCGCGGCGGATGACAAGGATGGCTTTGTTGCCGGCGGCGGCCTCGGGAAAGATCATCGCGGCCCCGGGATGGTTTCCCTTGTCCACCGTCACCTCGGGCGTGACACCAGTGCGCGCCCAGATCCCGCGCGCCATGGCGGCGAAATCATCATCGCCCAGCCGGGTGATCAGATGCGAGCAGCCCCGCGCCATGGCGCTGGCCACCGCCTGATTTGACCCCGTGCCGCCGGGGCCAAGGTGAAAGCTGCTGCCCATGATGGTTTCGCCATGCGCGGCAGGTGCTGCGCGCGAAAGGCAGCGTCGGCAGCGAAAATGCCCAGGTTGATGGTGGGTTTTTGCATGGTCACGGGGGGGTGTCCCTTGGGGGCGATCACGCCTTTGCGTAGGATGAACCAGCCGTAAAGCCGCTGCTTGCCGGTCTGAACGATGGCAAAGGCCTGTTTGGCCGTGTCTTGACAGGTAAAGTGGTCGATCGCAGGCATCGGGCACGGGCGGCCCTTGGCTGCGGTCAGGTTCTCGATGGTCAGAAGGCGACCTTTGGTGGTGTGGGGCAAGCGCGGTGCCAGGAAAGTTCACATCCCTCGGCATCAGCATGTCGCCATGGCCCATGGCGCGGAGCGCGTGCAGGATCTCGGCATACAGCCGATGATCTACTCCTTTCAGCATGGTGTCCCCTCGGGGGTATCGCGGCAGATTGGCAAGGAAACCCGTCGGGCGCCACGCCGCGCTCGTCGTCGGCGTGCCGCCGCTCCTCGGAAGCCCCCGACGAGGGCCGCAGTCCAACGAGGAGGGTCAGGTCCAGGCCTGATCGGGGTCCGGAAGGGGAATGGCGTCCAGAAGTTCGCGGGTATAGGCGGCTTTCGGGGCGTCAAAGACCTCGGCGGTCGGGGCGTTTTCCACGATCTCGCCCTGATACAGGACCAACACCCGGCTGCACAGGCGTCTAATCACGCTCAGGTCATGGCTGATGAAGGCCAGCGTCAGGCCCAGTTCCTTCACCAGCGATTCCAACAGGTTCAACACCTGCGCCTGCGACGATACATCCAGGCCCGAGACAATCTCGTCGGCCAGAATGAAATCGGGGCGCAGGGCGATGGCCCGGGCGATGCCCACGCGCTGGCGCTGCCCGCCCGACAACTCGTGCGGGTAGCGCGCCGCAAAAGCACGCGGCAGGCCGACATGATCCAGCGCGTCCAGCATCTTGGCCTCGACGCCCTCAAAGCCGTGCAAGCTGAGCGGGGCCGCGATGATCTGGCCGACCCGGTGGCGCGGATTAAGGCTGCTCATCGGGTCTTGAAAGATCATCTGGAAGCGGCGGCGCAGGGGGCGCAACCTGTCTTCCGACAGATGGGTGATGTCCTGACCGTCGAAAAGCACCCGGCCCCCCGTCGGCTCCAAAAGCCGCACCATGGCCCGGCCCAGCGTTGACTTGCCCGAGCCCGAACCGCCGACAATTCCCAGAATCTCGCCCTTGGGCAGGGCAAAGCTCAGCCCCTTGAGGATTTCAATCCGCGGGGCGGCCCCCAAAAGCGGCTTGCGCGTCATGTCGGGCAGCGACAGGCGCAGGTTCTCGATCTGATAGAGGTCAGCCATGGCGCTGGCTCCGGTCATGGGCGGCCAGTTCGGCCTGAACCGCGGCAATGACCGCCTCGGGCACCGGCATCAGGCTCGCGGCCGGGTCGGTGTATTTCGGCGTCGCGGCCAAGAGCGCGCGGGAATAGTCATGCGCAGGCGCGCGGAAGAAGTCGCGCACCTTGGTGCTTTCCACCACCATCCCGCCATAAAGCACCGAAAGCGACTGGCAGACCTTGGAAACCACGCCCAGATCATGGGTGACAAACAAAAGCGCCGTGCCATGGCGGGCCTGCAATTCGGCGATCAGCTTCAGGATCTGCTTTTGCACCGTCACATCCAGCGCCGTCGTGGGTTCATCGGCCACGATGAGCTTCGGTTCTGCCGCAAAGGCCGATGCGATCAGGATGCGCTGGCGCATGCCGCCTGAAAGCTCATGCGGATAGGACCGCATCACACGCGCAGGGTCAGGAATGTGAACTTCGGCCAAAAGCTCTTTGGCCCGCGCCTCGGCTTTTGCGCGCGGCCAGCCCAGAATATCGACCAGCCGATTGGTGATCTGCGGTCCGATCCGACGCGAGGGGTTCAGCGCGGTCAGCGGATCTTGCGGGATCAGCGCGGCACTGGCCCCGATGCGACGCCGTCGCTCGGCCGGGGGCAAGGACAGAAGATCCACCCCGTCCAGCTCGATCACCCCTTCGGTGATCTCGACCGACCCCGGCAAGATCCCCAGAACGGCCTTGCCGATCATCGACTTGCCCGCCCCGCTTTCGCCCACCAGCCCATGCACCTCACCCGTCGCCACGCGCAGCGAAACCCCGCGCAGAATGGGGAAATTCGTGCCCTTCAGCCGGGCCGACAGGCCCTTGATGACCAGATAGCTCATCTCAGCACCGGATCGAAGCGGTCCTTCAACCCTTCGCCAAGTTGGGAAAACGACAGGACCGTCAGGAACAGCGTGATGAGGGGGAAGATCAGCACCCACCAGGATTGATGGATCGCGGTACGCCCCTCGGCGATCATGCCGCCCCAGGTCGGGTCATCTGTGGAAATCGACAGGTTCACGAAAGACAGGATCGCCTCGACGATCACGGCAATACCCATTTCCAGCGTCAGAAGCACGACGATGGTCGGAAGCACATTGGGCAGGATCTCGGTGACCATGGTCGACAGGCGCTTGCGGCCCGCCACTTGAGCCGAGGCGACATAATCCATCGCGCCCTGGGCCATGGCCTCGGCGCGGACAACGCGGGCAAAGCGCGTCCAGTCGATGACGACAATGGCGATGATGATCGACCACAGGCCCGGGCCCATGACGGCGATCAGCAGGATCGAGAACAGAACGGGGGGAAAGGCCATCCAGATATCGATGGCGCGGCTGATCACCACATCGACCCAGCCGCGCAGGAACCCCGCCAGAAGGCCTAGGGTGGCGCCGATCAGACAGGTCAGCGTTCCCGCCACCACCGCCACGATCAGCGCGATACGCGCGCCATGCAGGATGCGGCTCAGCACGTCGCGCCCCAGACTGTCGGTGCCCAGATAATAGCCCGGCTCCGCCCCCAGCATCCAGACAGGCGGCAGGCGGCCCAGAAACAGATCCTGCGCCAGGGGGTCTTGCGGCGCGATCCAGGGCGCAAGAAGCGCGCCGATCACCAAAAGCCCCAGCCAGCTGGCCGAAAGCCACAGCCGCAACCCGGCGCGGCGGCGGATCTGCGAACGTCCATCAGCCATGGCGGAGCCTCGGGTTAAGGAGCGCATAGGAAAGATCCACGATCAGGTTCACGGCCGTGAAGATCACCGCAAACAGGATCACGATCCCCTGAATAAGCGGCAGGTCCCGGTTGATCACCGCATCAATCGCCATATTGCCAAGGCCCTCATACGAAAACAGCCGCTCGATGATGACCGTGCCGCCGATCAGGAAGGTGAACTGCACACCCACCAGCGTCAGCGTCGGCAATATGGCATTGGGCAAGGCCTCGCGGGTGATGACATGGGTCTCGCCATAGCCCTTGGTGCGCGCCAGCGTCACATAATCCAGATGCATGGTTTCCTTGAGGCTCTGCTTGAGAAGCTGGCCGATGATCGCCGCCAAGGGAATGGCCAGCGCAAGCGCGGGCAGGAACATATGGCTGACGATATCGGCCCAAAGATCAAAGCGCAGCCGCAGCAGGCTTTCGAAAAGATAGAAATCGGTGGTGAAGGGCAAATCCAGGCTCGGCGTCACCCGGCCCGAAATGTGAAACACCGGCCACAAGACGCCGAAGAGCAAGATCAAGACCAGCCCCCACAGGAAATCGGGCACCGAGAGCGCCATGCCATTGGCCACGTCGATCCCCGCTTCAACCTTGGTGCCGCGGTGTTTCGTGCCGGTCAGCGCCAGCGCCCCGCCCAGGATCACCGCCATCACAAGCGCCATGATCGACAATTCCAGCGTTGCGGGCAGTCGCCCCAGAACCAGGCTCAGCACCGGCTGATTGGTGGTGATCGAGGTGCCGAAATCGCCCTGCATCACCCCCTGGCACCAGATCAGGAACTGCTCCAGAAGCGACTTGTCCAACCCATAGCGCGCCGTCAGCCGGGCGATGTCCTCCTCCGTCGCACCGGGCGGCAGCATCATGGCAATCGGGTTTCCGGGCACCACCCGGATCACAAAGAATACGATCACCGCCACCCCGATCAGGGTCACGGCGGTTGTGATCAGGCGCAGGAAAAACGCGCGGAATAGCTGCATCTTGGGGAACGTGTCCGGCTTTGCCCTGAGGGGCCCGGCGCATGCCGAACCTGACCCTGGCCTTCAATGTGGTACAAATATCCCACGGGGGGTCCGGGGGGTGTGAAACCCCCCGGCCTTTCTGCCTGTGCGACGTCAGGCGCGCTTCATGAG
>JACCDH010299050.1_pt1 | contig 13394 bp, 20 predicted proteins | sample 7442481 | NCBI WGS metagenome assembly JACCDH01 (sample SAMN15323433, study PRJNA562643) | freshwater metagenome | isolation source: river surface water | place: USA:Blue River Watershed | collected 2017-08-15
CGCATTTCCGTGACTGGGTCATAGTCAATGGCTGTAAAGCCGAAGTCGTCATCTTCGTTATTCATGGGATTTCCTTAACGGCAAGTTATTCCAGATTTCTTCCATCTTCCCGTCATGAAGATCAAAATAAAAGAAATCTGCTTGAATGCTTATCTCCATGCCACAATGTCGATCATTAACATCGGTGCATTTGACACCATAGTGTTGCCAAGCCCAGCCATAGCATTCTAATGTACCAGTAGCAAATATTTCAGCTGGACTTCCGCATTGAGGGCAAGGATTTAAACTCATGCCTTGGCTATCCTTGAAAAGTTCTGATGTTTCTCAAATTTGATCAGGCTGCGGAATTTGTCGAACAGCTGATCACCCTTGTGGCTAATCACAAATACATTGGTGCCAGCATCCAGGGTATTAAGCACGCTCATCAGATATTCAGTGCCATTGCCATCCAGACTTGAGTCAAAGACTTCATCCAGCAGCAAGAGATTGGTAGCAGCCGAGTTCTTCATCTTGGCTATGGTGCGCCAGGTAAACAGCAGAGCCAGGTCAATGCGCTGCTTTTCACCTTCACTAAAGCTGGCATAGCTAAAGTCGTCCCGATGTCGGCTCTTGATGGTCTCGTTGAAGGCTTCGTCTAGTTCAAAGTGAACAAAGAAGTCCATGGCGCTGAGATACTTGTTGACCAGTTTATTGATCACCGGCAGATACTGTCTGATAATCCTGGTCTTGATGCCTGTGTCCTTGAGCAGGCTGGATACTATTTCCTGATAGTAGCGTTGCTCATTGAGCGTGGCTCGCTCGGTGTTCATGGTAACTACTTCTCTGGCCAGGGCCTTGAGTCGTTGTCGTTCCTCGTCGATGTTCTTGTCTGAGTCGCTGTGGGCATTGAGTTCGGCCTGCAGCTTCTGTATGTATTTCTGATTGGCAATGATGTTGTTGTTGTGAGCAATGATCTCGGCATTGAGCTTCTGAATCTGTTGCTCCACAGTCGCAATTTCGTCTTGCCGGGCCTGTATGGCATCTAACTGTGCGGTAAGGTCAGTCAGGGCGGCCTGGATCTCGGTCATCTTGCTGGTCTGACCTTCAATGGCCGACGTCTTGAGCTCATGAGGCAGGCCCTGTTGACAGGTCGGGCAGTTGTCATTGTCATGATAGAAGGCAATCTCGGCCTGGGCCTTGCTGACTCGCTCAGTGAGTTTCTTCTGCAGGTCCAGCAGGCGTCGATGTTTGGTGTCTACCTGATCCAGGTCAGTTATTGTCGCAGACAGAGCAGCAATGCGACCTTCAATGCCCATGATGTCGGCACCATTGACATCAATCTCGGTGGCAGCAGTGTCGATGCGTGTCTGCAGATCCTGGCGACGTTGCTGCTGATCTACCTGCAGAGTTTTGATGTACTCGTCCTGAATACGAGCTCGCTCTTTCTGAGTCTCAATGTCTGACTCCAGTACTCGAATACTTTCCTTGAGAGCAGCCGTGCGCTCCTTGAGCAAAGTATTCATGCTGGTAAAGATGCGAATGTCCAGCAGGTCTTCGATGATTTCTCGACGGTGTGCCGGCGGCAGCTGCATGAACGGAGTAAAGCTGGCACTGCCCAGAATCACAATCTGAGTAAAGCTCTTGTAGTTGAGCTTCAGTATATGCTCTTCCAGATAGCGTTGAAAGTCTCGACTATCGGCTTCCTGGTTGATTAGATTGCCGTCAACATAGATCAGGAATATGGCCGGCTTGATGCCCCGCACCACTCTATAGGCTCGGCGACCGATCTCGAACTCAACTTCGACTCTGGCCTGCTTGCCGTTGATTGAGTTGATGAGCTGCGGCTTGCTAATGTTACGAAATGCCTTGTTGAACAAGGCAAAGCACAGAGCATCCAAGATGGTGCTCTTGCCAGCGCCATTCTCTCCGACTATGAGAGTGGTGGGGCTGCGATCCAAGACAATCTCAGTACCGGCGTTGCCAGTGCTGAGAAAATTACTCCAACCTATTTTTTTAAACTTTATCATCTAAGTCCAACCAATTATGGCAACGTTTGCAGGCCCACTCGTCGGGATCATTGATCTTATCGGGTCTGTAGGGCTTGTGGCCGAGAACGCGGCACACCAGAGGCAACAGAGTATCGCTGAACATCAGTCGCCAGGGTTTGTGTTTCTTGGACCAGAAGTTGGCGCGCTGATACTTGTTGAATAAATTGAATCCCTCTCGGCATGCTCCCATGATTACTCTCCAATTCTACCCCAGTTTATTTTTAACCAGGCGCGCTCGTGAATATAGTGTGCCAGGGTCATCCAGACATTGATGATGATGGCACCACTGAGTCCAGTATAGGCCGCGGTCACCAAGGTTGCCACAATACGCCAGCTTATGGCTCGCACCAGCGTGCGTTTGTGCGTCTCCATTATTCCTCCTGATTTTGTGCTTCTACATACAGCTCTCGTAGCAGGGTCTTGATGCGATCCTTGTCGGCCTCGGTGTCGGTGCCGTCTACAAATCCATCTAGCATGCTCATGGTGTCTTCCAGATCCAGGTCATCGTCGTCCAGCACACTGGCCTCGAACTCTGAGAAGTCTTCAATAATTTTTAATTCTAAAGGATTCTGCTTGTAGAGTCTATCAATGAATCGGTCGAATTTACCAAAATCAGTTTTATTGGCAACTATGAGTTTGATGTTCTTTTCTGCAAAAGTCGAGACGTCGACGCCGTCGGGGTCTGATCCAGTATCATCGTAGACAAAACGTTCGAACATGGTATAGGGATTGGAGACAAACTCCAGCTCCAGAGTTTCAGTGTCAAAGATATGAAAGCCTCGAGGATCGTCAAAGTCGTTCCAGGTCAGCTCATAGGTATTGCCCAGATACTGAATATTACCACTGCGGCTTCGGTGATGGAAGTGACCGCTGCAGACCAGATCAAACTTGGCGAATGGTTGAGTGTCCATGCCATGGTCATTGGCCACGCCCTTGTGCATGACAAAGCCGGCCAGCTCCAGATGACCAAACAACACCGGTGCCGTGCTCTGTTCTATGGCCAGCATGCAGGCCGCATAGTTGTCGGCGCAGATCCAGGGCATCATCAAGATGCTGGTATGATCCAGATCCAGAGTAGTTGGAGTATCAATGACCTGAATGTTGTTGTAGTCTCGTAGCAGCAGATCCGGACTATTTACATCGTTGGTGTTCTTGAAGTAGGTGTCGTGATTGCCGGCCAGCAGATGCATGACCATGCCCCGCTGTTCTAGCTCGTCAAAGAAATATTCGCGGCAGTTTTTTAGAATATTAAAGTTAATATACTTGCGGCGGTCAAACACATCGCCAAGATGAATGACAGTGGTAATATGTTCTCGTTCAAGAGTCGGAAAAAATACATTGCTGTAGAACTTCCTGAAATAGTTATCGAAGGGCAGACTGTCGTTGCGGGCACCAAAGTGCGTGTCGGTCAAAAGGGCAATTTTCATACATGCTGTCTAAGTGCATCAAGCTCGTCTTTGAGCATGAGTTTTTCTTTTTTCATCTTACTCATGTCGGCGTCATTGAGATAGTTACTGTAACCCCAGGCAATATTGTATTCCAACTCACGATGCTTTTCTTCCAAGCGGCGAATACGAGTTTGAATGTCTTCCATGCTGTCTCCTTAGGCAAAAAGATCTTCGTTCCATTCTCTGTGGCCTTCGCGATAGGCCATGTTAGCCTGAGTCTCGCGAACCTCTACTCGATAGCACCAGAGGCGCTCGGCTTCGCCAGGCCCCCAGTATTCGGGAATATACACACCATTGACGAACTTGTAGAGCTGATCGGCCAGACCCTCGCAGCCCAGGCGAGGCAGTACCACAATCTTGGCCATCTTCTTTTCCTGCAGCAGTTTAAAGGTCTCCAGTTCTGGATCGTCTTCGGCTACAATCAGGGTATGGTCAAACTGATCTTCTAGAATGCCCTTGAGTTCTTTAAGGCCACCATAGTCTGCTGCCCAGTTACGAACATCCAGATCGTTGGTGCCGAAATAAAACTTCATAGAAAAGCTATAGCCATGAATAAGATTACAATGACTATCAGCGCGCCATTGACGGTATGCGCAAGGGAAAGCATCATGATATTCCTTGGTGCTGGTATACTTGTAGTTTACGGGTTGATTTGCCATGCGTGCTCCTGAAAATCCTGGTCTTTGTTTATACTCTTGCTAGTATAAGGCGTATGCACAGTTGTGTCAATATTATGCGAGCTTACCTTGGGTTCGCCGGCATCATAGATTCGTTTTCTTAGTTGACTGCTGCTGTATGGATGATATCGTTGGTGATAGAATAATTCGATGCCCTGATCCAGGCAATACTGTTTACCAGTAAAGTCCTTGGTCTTGTATTCGTCGCCCAGGAATCTGATGTCTATGTGCTGGGTTTTAAGAATGTTCACCAGGTCAGCTTCGGTTTCGTAGACCAGGATCTCATCCACATATCGACAGGCCTGTAGCTGTACATAGCGCTCGTACAGACTCTGCACTGGACGATTTTTGGTGTCGGGACGGTCTATGGTGGGATCGGTCTGCAGGGCTATGATCAGATAATCACAGTGCCGCTTTTCTTCTTTGAGCATGGTAACATGCCCAGCGTGAAACAGATCAAAGGTCGAACAATTAAATCCTACTTTCATGCCAGGACCCGATCAATCATGATGTTTGCATTCAGATAATTCTCAATCAATATGCGCTGCTGTCTCTGCAGTGCTGGCAAATATTTATCGCGATTTTGAATTCTGTCCTGAATAAAATTATAGATGTTGTCCTTGTTGGCCAGATAGTTGTCCCAGCTACTGGTCCAATCCGACGGATATAAAAATTCATCCATGTACATCTCGGCATAGCTGGCTCGGGCCGGTACTACTGGAATGGCGCCAGCCAGGGTACCTTCCATGACACTGATGCCCAGGTTCTCATGCAAGGCACAGCTAAAAATTACCGAGGACTGGCCCATGGTACGATAATAATCGTCTTTGCCTAGATTCATCTTCTGGGTAATGACCATGTTCAAATCTTTGGCCAGGTCCTCGGCAATCTCAGGCTGCTTGTCGGCATTGTAGCGATGTGGCCAGATCACTGATCCATCCTTCATGGTAGTCTGATAGGCCGTAAGTTTTTCTACAATGGGGTCATGAGGCTGACCGCTGCGCACAGCTCGACGTTTGGCGGTCTCAGCAGGTATGGTCAGATTCTCCACAAACATATTCAAGTGGAAGTTAGTGGCATAGTAGTTGACATCACAGGCATAGAACCAGGCCCGCTCCTGATGCCAGGGCCAGGGCTTGTTCATCTTCATGCCCAGAATGTCTGTGGGATCATAGGCACCAGCATGCCAGATGCCATGAATTTCTACGGGAATGTCCAAGAGATCACTCATGTAGCGAATGCTGGTAATTACTGGATTCCAGGCATCTGTGACCAGGAATCGATCGCCGGCCTGAATTTCTCCGGCCGCAAATTTACGGGCTATGGCCTCGGTCTGACTGGCCTTGTAGACATTGGTAACAGCAAAATCCAAGAAGGCACCTTGTGTGGTGCCAGTCTTGGGTTGAATGCCGTCAATGGTTACAATGTTATATCGTCCCTGTGCCTTGGATTCCAGCAACACTGGAATATTTTCATACCACTGTTTGGTATAACGCTGGTCTATGGGCTCAATGGGAACAATGTAGATTGTATTCATAGTCTCTCAATATCGGTTTCAATGCAGTTTTCACCATACTGGATTTCAACAACCTTGAGTGGTTCAGTGCCTTCGTTGCACAATTGATGCCACTGAGTGTTATTGATATGCAGGCTCTGATGCTTATTATATACGCCCTGCAGCTCGATGTCAGTAGAATTATTGATGGTGTACACCGTTGCTGTACCCTCAGCCACAAACCAATGCTCGGCTCGTTGCTGGTGTCGTTGCATGCTCAATCGCTGACCTGGTTCCACAGTCAATTCCTTGACCTTGGTGCTGGCGCCAACTTCGTGCAGCACTCGATAAAACCCCCAGGGACGTTCAGTCTTGGGCGCCTTCCAGTCTTCTAGAATCCAGCTGCTGCTGTTGGCCTTGTTGTCTCCTCCAACGCCAAATTCGAACACCAGATTGTCGTCTCTGTAACTCATTTCTGGAATGTTCTTGGCTGTACGATCACCACCATTGGCAAAGATGAGTTGATCGCTGGGCCACATGAGTCGGCACTTGTGGATACAGTCAGTGCTGCTATTGTTGTCGTCATTGAACTCCATGACGTGGTCCACCATCTTGAGTTCTCGGATGATGTTGCTGCGTTCACTCCAGGGCATAAAAGGCCGACCCTTTTTACGGGTCAACCAGCTATCACTGTTGATGCCAACCACCAGTCGGTCGCCCAGACGTCGGGCGGCCTGGAAATAGGCGATATGGCCGCTGTGCAGAGGATCAAAGCCTCCAGTAACAATTACAATTTTCATATCACACCGTTAATTGAAGAACTGCCCCATTTTCGTCATCTTCGTAGACTCGGATCTCCATGTCTCGATCTGGATAACGTTGATTAATTTTATCGGCCAAGGCTTCGGCCAGCATCTCGCAGCTCTGAAAGTCTAGTTGCAGAACAGCCTGTTTGCTCGAATACAGGGACTCGAGCCATCGCTTGAACTGAATGAACTCGATGTCTCGATCATTGTGCTGGACCTGGATGCGGACATAAAAATGAAACATATGACGGTGAGGATGACCAAGGAACGAAACATCGTATTCATCTCCAGTTGCTAGGTTAGGGTCGGTCAATGCCGCCGGATACTTGTGTATGCCTTCGCGTTGAAAGCTGACTTCAATCCATCGTTTAATCATGCAAACAGTGCCTCCAAGGTATTGGGTTCAACATATTCCTGAACTGGCTCAGTGTCCATATAAGGACCAACATGCTGCAACCAGTGTTCAAAATCCGCGGTAGTCTTCACTGAGTATAAGCTATCAAAGGCATTCCTGTCAAGTCCTCGGGCAAAGCCCAGCAGTTCGGTTTTACTGCCAGCCAATTTTTCAACGTGCTGAATGAAGTTCTTGATGCTGCTGCTGACATAGGCAACATAGGTCTGCAGACTTGGATCAATGGTGCCATGCTTCTTTTCGTAGCTTCGGCTGCTGATGTTCAGTGTCTCGTAGAATGTATTTAGATCATATTCATAGAACGGAAAATTACGTCGAATATCATCACGAACGATTCTGTAGCTGTCATCGAAGGCGCGGCTGAATGTAAAGCTATAATCATCCATGTAGTAACGCCCCTGAACTACACCACTGGTATGAGTAGTTGAGTCATAGCTCATCTGCACACCTTCATACATGCCATTCTGAATAAAGATCAGATTGGGGATCATGCGATACACGCTGCCCACACCCAGCAGGTGTAGATGCCGACTCTTGAGATCTATGGGCAGTTGAGTAAAGTAGAAGGCCCGCTTGATGTCTTCCAGACTACCTTTGCCCAGAGCAGCTGCTCCCATGGCTATGCCGCCAATGTGCTGGACATAGTCCGCTGGCAGTTCATCGACCACAAACTCGGTCCACTTCATGTATGAGTCATAGTCATTGCCCTGAGTAATCAGCATGGGCTTGGCCGTGGTTCCTTTTTCCAGAAAGAACTCGATCTGCCGTTTCAAATTTTTACCAGTCTCTCTGGCACATCGTTCCAGATCGGCTCGGTCAAAACGACGGTTGCTAAGGTCCAGGCGTTCACTGCGGCCATTGTCCAGAGTTCTTACTGGAATAACGTCAAAGCACATGGCCACATCGCTGTACTTGGCCTGGTTGGCATAGACTTCTTCCTTGAGCTCTTCGGTAATGGTACGCCCCAGGGTAACCATCTGCAGTCCGCCCGAGTCAGCGTGTATGCTATGTACTCGATCTCTGTAGTGTTCGCCGCACCAGCGACCTGGTCGCTTTTCAGTATAGGCATTGTAGAGCAGACTGATTTTGTGGTTGTGTGTATCGTTGAGACTGCCAAAGGTGCGACTAAACCAGTCCAGATTGGTGGGACTCAGACTTTCTTCATACATGAGTTTGAAGTAGCTGGTACCGCTGGCGACGTATTCAAACATATCAACTTCCTAGAATTTTAATTAGATGCTTGGTCTGCGTAATAGCATCATCCAAGGCATTATGATATACACCGTCACGTTTGTCAATGGGAATATTGACAATGTTCTTCATGGTTCGGTAGCAACGATCTTCCCAGGGCAACCAGGGACGTTTACGGTCCAGGGCTTTGTAGGCGCTGTCCATGATGACATTATCAAAACCAGCGCCATTGCCCCAGGTTGGCAGACTCTTGGAGCCATACCAGGCTTCGAAGTTGGTCAGAGCCTGTTCCAGAGAAATATTGTCTTTGAGCAGGGCCACCCGAGCTTCCTTGCTTTGTTTTTGCCACCACTCCAGAGTGGTCTTTTCAAAATGCAGGCCCGCGGCCTTGCAGCTGGCCGGATCAATGGTGCAATAAAAGGTGTCAATGATCTGATCCTCCTCGAATTTTACTGCACCAATGCTGGCTATGGCCGCGTTGCTTCGAGTGCTATAAGTCTCGAGGTCAATCATAACATTGATCATTTATTTTCTCCATGTACTCGCAGAAGTTTAATCTGGTCATTGGGCGCCAGGTACATGCGCGCCATGACCTGTGTCATCTGGGTGTCGGGTCTGTGCATGGCGGTACATTCTACCAGCCGATTTTCTATGATGTATTCTACCAGAGACTGTACCAGTCTGCGTTTAAGCTCTTCACGGAACTGCTGGTCATTATCGAAATGATAGGCACTTGCCACTGATAGCTGTTCAAAGACTCGGACCAGTTTCCCACCAATGGCAAACTCCTGGATTGTTATGTTCTTGGGTGGGTCCAAGAAATCATTGACAATCCAGTTGTTGTTAAGCGTCGTTGCCATTTTCTGGCAGAGCTCGGTACTCAATGGCGCCCTGCTGCAGCAGTTCGGTCAGCACACCTTCGGGACTGCTGCCATATTGAGTAGCGTATTGTTGAAACATCTTGGGGATGCCATAGTGCTGGGCCAGCTTCTTGTCCCAGCGCTGACCCAGACGAATCTTGGCCATGGCGCGGCGGGCAGCTCGATTTGGACGATAGTTTGCTTCTGCCTGCTGAGCGGTCAAATCAATGTCTGCGGGCTCCTGGCCCGCAGCTGGAATCAGATTGGCGCGATTCATCATACCATGGAGTAGTGTATTCATAGTCTCACCTTATTTCATTTTAGCTACGATTGAAAAGAATTCCTGCTTGAGATTGGCGTCGTCACGGAACTTGCCACGCATCACTGACGTGGTCATGTCGCTCTCATGCTCCTTGACACCCCGATGAGTCATGCAGTGGTGCTCGGCCTGGATCAGTACTGCCACACCTTCGGCCTGGGTCTCTCGCTCCACCGCATCGGCAATCTGCACCGTCATTTCTTCCTGGATCTGAGGACGGCTGGCAATCCAATCCGCGATGCGATTGAACTTACTAAGTCCAATGACGTTCTTTCCTGGAAAGACTCCGATATAGGCACGCCCCACAATATTTTGGAAGTGATGAGCACAGGTACTACGAATTGTGATGGGTCCAGTGACGTAGAGTTGATCGTATTCTGTGACATTGGGGAATGCAGTAATCTTGGGCGCTGGAGTAAACCGACCGCTGAAGGTCTCACGAACAAACATCTTAGCTACCCGATGCGCTGTGTCCTGGGTATTATGATCGTTGTCAGTGTCAATGACCAGACTCTGCAACACTGCTTCCATTTTCTTGGCTACTTCTTCGGTGAGCTTGTCTAGCTCTCGGGGATGTTCGATAAACTCACTGATGTTATCATTGCTAAAGAATCTTTTTCCGCTGGCCTGGATACGTTCGCGGATCTTATCGGACATGGCCATGTATTACTCCTTGTTGAAAAATTTATTGTATAACAGTATAAAGGGTCTGCGTATTTTTGTCAATAGGGTGTCTGATTTCTTTTTCAGAGTCCAACTACCGTCTCCGTTGTCGATCCAGACCAGAGTGTCACCGACCTTCCAATCCAACCCCTGCAAGATTTCGTCGGTCAGTGGAAGTATATAGTCACCGCTGAGGTTGTCATATTCAACGGTGACTGTCCAGTGTTTATTTACCAATGACGTTTCCAAAGACATAGGCATGGTTCCTTGTAGCTATGTTATAGCCTCGGCGCATGGCCTCCATGCAGATGTCAGCAACGTCGGGTGTTTCCTGCTGGTCCTTGGTGGCACCAACTGGCATGACCCAGACTGCTGGTGTACCCCAATCGTTGTCATTGAGATAGGCATGGATGCTATTATAGGCAGCATCAAGTTCTTTCCAGTTGTCTGCGCTGCCATTGCAGACAAATTTCAGGCAAGCCGAAGTTGGTGCAGACTGCATGTAGCCAAAGATAATCTCGGGCTTGACCGCATCTTTTTCTCCAGAAACTGTGAACAGCTTGGGACTCATGGCCCAGTGCCAAAGTCCTCGATAATCGTTTTCAATGAAGTCAGCAAGCTCGGAGCTAATGGGACGAGTGGCATTAGTTTCCACGGTCACTGTCACTGGTGCATTGCCCCTGAGTTCGAGTTCTCTGATAATTTCGATCATGCTGCTCTGCCACATCATGGGCTCGCCGCCGGTAAAGCAGAGCTGTGTATCCTGATTGGTTACTGGATGAATAAAGTCGCCGTTGGGATTGGTGCTGCTGCGCATCTGATCAATGATTAGATCGGCAATTTCGGCTGCGGTATGATTGTGCACCAGATTCTTGTATTTGGCGCTCCAGCTGTAGCTGCTATCACAGCCCTGCTTCCAGACTGGCAAGTCTTCGATTTTCTTGATGCTACCAACGTCGAAGGTCTGATAGGGCAGCACATAGGTATCGGGGTTGGTTGGATCCATTTGACCAAACCCATTGCACTCCAGATTGCAACCAAAGAATCTTATCCAGACACTGGGCTTGCCAGCCATCTCGGCCTCGCCCTGAAAGCTATAGAAAATTTCGCTGTATCGTATATTTTTTGCCATGAAACCCTCACAAAATAAAGAAATATAGGTTGTATTTTAAGGTTTTTCACCGTCGATGTCAATGTCTAATTCACCGTTATACGAATTAGGGTCTTCCACGATTTCCTGGCGTTTTACGGGCATGCTTACTACTCGGGCATAATCATAGCCATCCACCTGGTTCTTCAGATAGTCCAGGAACTGGTTTTGGAATTCACCGTTGTCCTGCTCCTGAGTAATTAGTTCGTTCAGATCCAGTTGATCAATGTATCGATACTTGGTTTCCAGCTGTCGTTTTTCTTTCTGGATTCTGCGCACGAAGGCATAGAAAGTGATCTGAGTGAAATAGGCAAATGGATTCTTGCTCTTGGCCGGATCGAAATTGCTGACCACACTCAGACAATTTTCAATGGCATCGCTGATCATTTCATCTTTGAAACTATAGTTGATGAAATTGCTTTTGTAGCTCAGGTGCTGAGCGATTTTGATAAAACATTCGCCTATGTAGTTGGGTACCTGGGGTCGTTCCTGGCCCTGTTCTTTGGCCAAATCAACGCTGGTTCGATAGTCGATCAGTGCCTGCAGAAACTGGGCATTGTTGATGTAGTGGTTGCCCTTGACGGCTTCTTTGGTTTCTTCGTTCATGATATTGTTCGCTTTCTATTGACACCCATTGACACATCACCTATAATCACGGTGTGGTCAGTTAATGATAAATCTTACCCATGGTTGCTGTTGTCGTTTCCATGATATCTGCTTCATCGCTGGCTTCTAGAAATTCCTGATCTTCCAGATCCAGTTCCTTTTCCCGCTCTTCAAACACATTCCAAAAGTCCTGATAACCGGCCACTGCTTTGTCATCTAGATCAGCCAGGCCAATGATGGCACTGACTGCCAGTTTTTGATATTCATCTTTGCTGATGGGAATCCAGGGTTGAATGCCCACCACTTCGCTGACTTCACCGTCGTCATTGAACTTGACGCTGTAAAAACTTACGGGTTTGAATACTGGTACAAAGGTCTCGGTCAACAGTGCCGAGGAAAATTCATCGTCGGTAAGATCAAGGCCACAGGCCAGGGTTTCTCCAGAGATCAATTTTATGCTTTTATAGATCATGTCAATTTTACCTTAATGAGTTTATAATCAAAATGCTCGTCGTTGTAGATGCGAATGCGCTCCGCCAGATGCAACAACGTAAAATTTTTGTGGGTCTTGTGCGTTAGATCATCGCCTATATCATATAAATTGCACTCGGTTTTATCGTCGCTGGTTCTGAGACCCCGACCTATGCTCTGCAAATTGCGGATACGACTCTTGCTGGGACTGGCAAATATAATATTGTGGAGTCTGCGTATATTTATCCCCGTGGAGAATGTGCCGTAGCTGGCAACAATTATGGCATTGTTTTCCTTCTCAGTAATGGCTCTGATGGCTTCGCGATCCTCGGTCTCGGTGCCGCCATGCACAATAAAAATTCTGCGCCCCTCTGCCGCCCGGGCTTTGATCAGGTCATAGAGCGGTATGCCGTGCTTCTCCACATACTGGAACAACACCAGAGTATTACCAGTCTGGGCCAGCGCCAGGTTACGAATAAAACGATTGCGACTCGGATGTGTTACCAGCCAGTCCATTTCCTGCTGGTAATTCAGGTCCTTGACTGACTTGCAGACCTCGGCATCGTATTGCAGCACCAGGCAGTTGATTTTTAGGTTGGCCAGTGTGTTGCTCTTGATCAGATTCTTGGTGGTGGTTACTCTATGGACTGCTCCAAATATGCCTTCCAGTACCAGTTTATGGGTCTTTAAATCGTCCAGGGTACCAGTGGTGCCAATGCGATAGGCACAGTGCGGCATTTTGTTCATGATGCCGGTCAGACTATTGGCCTTGAAGCCGTGAGCCTCGTCGCCAATGACCACATCAAACTTGGCAAAGTAGTTCTTGTGTAGTTTGTGCAGGCTCTGCCAGGTACTGACGATTACAGGATAGTCGGCATCTCTGTCCTTGCCGGCATAGACTCGGTGTATGTGTTCACTGACTCGGAACCCATTTTCCGAACTGTAGTCCTGGAAGTCTGAATACAGCTGTTCAACCAGGCTGGTGGTGGGAACAATGATCAATATTTTTCTGTGATTCTGCAGATGCCAGCGCAACAGGCTGTAGATAATCATGCTCTTGCCGCTGCCCGTGGGGCTAAGCAGCAGGCACCGATGATTATAGATGCCGTGTTTAATGGCGTCGATCTGATAGTCTCGACTCTCCAGAGGCTTGCCGCGGGTATGTAGATTCAATTCACCGACCCACTGAGCTACATCTACATAGGGCTCGGGCAGCCGTTCCTGCTGATCGTCCACGGTATAGCTGTTTTGTTCGGCAAACTTCTTGAC
>JACCDH010597172.1_pt1 | contig 13394 bp, 16 predicted proteins | sample 7442481 | NCBI WGS metagenome assembly JACCDH01 (sample SAMN15323433, study PRJNA562643) | freshwater metagenome | isolation source: river surface water | place: USA:Blue River Watershed | collected 2017-08-15
ACAAAACAACCATTAAAAATGCTATTAAACAAATTGCTGGAAAAAATATAAATCAAATCAAAAAATGGCAAGAAAAATATCCAGGTTATAATGATCCAGAGTCAAAATTAAATGACAAATATATGCATATTGTATTAAACGCAATGTCTGGATCTACGGAAGACGAACAAAGAAACAACATTAATAAAATAATTAAAAATGTTGCGAAAGAAGTAATTATTGTAAAGTGAATATAATTCATGTTTTAAAGTTAAATGTTTAAGATGTTTGCCAATACATCATAAAACATGGTGCGTTTCCAGCCAAGCCTTCGTTGCTACCGTAAATATAACCTGTTGTTTGGTCTCCAAAAGTGAGTAGATATTTCCCGGCAGTTGTGCCCTTTGAGATGGAGGTGGAGTCATTGTAGGGTACATTATTAGAATTGCCAGCTGAACCGTTTATTGCAAATCCGTTTATTGCAAATCCAGATCCTCCAGCTCCTCCAATTCCGCCTGGAAAGGAGGGATGTACTAAATCGGTGCTTCCACCACCACCACTATTGCCACCATTTCCACCATTTCCACCTGTGTTTTTTAACGAATTTCCGTCAGTTCCGTCAGAACCATATCCAACATAAACATTTGCTTTAGTGTTGTTAGTTGATTGTCCTTCTTGATTATATTGCTGCCCCCAAATCCAAACAAATGAATCAGATTTAGTTCCCACGTCATTTAACTGATACGCAACTTGTAAGGCAGTGGTCGGAGTTATATTAGTCTGTGCCATATAAGTTTGACCACCTCCACCTCCGCCTCCATATTCATATCCGTCATTTGAACCAGGATTTCCGCCTTGACCATATAAAAAAAAATATATAGGGGTTGTTGTACCTAAATTTGTCATTGTATACCAAGCACCAAAATTGTTGTTAAAAAGTTGCCAACTACCTAAGCAATTAGTATAAACATAAGTCCAATTTCCTGATTTAGGCGTTTGCAAAGTTATAGGATTAATATTTGTAACCACAAGGTCTGAGCTAAGATGATTGGTATTATCATATGTAGTGTCTCCATAACCATTGTTGGCGGTAAAATCATATGGATTTAAAGAAAAACTAACCATAATATTATATAATTATTTAATAATTTATTTTTTACAAAAATAAAACATGTAATTTTTTGTGGAAAATAATTTATACAATATTATTATAATGACTGTGTCTAACTTTTTTTTGTCAAACTTAAGAAAAATAAAAAATCCTACAAATTCAAATGTAAAAAATCATTTTTTTAAAATAATGCAACAAGAACAATTTAGGAAAATGAACAATGCTAAACAATCGTTAGTTAAAATTGATGAATTGCAACGAAAATTACCTAATTTAGTTAATTCACATGAAGAATTTGCAGGAGTTTCTGATGAAGATAAAGATAACATTAGAAAGTTTGTTTTTGGATTATTAAGTGTATTGCATATTGATATATTGAAAGATGCCACAGCAAAAGAAACAAATTTCTTGTCTAAATTAGATGAACTAATTAAATATGAACCATCTACTTAAACATTTTTAATTCATTAATAAAATAATTAAAAATGTTGCGAAAGAAGTAATTATTGTAAAGTGAATTTACTTTCTAAAAATGTAAAATAATGGTATTAGAAAAATCAATGAAACAAGTGAACCAACAGCAAATTCAGTAAATGTATTTTGATAAAAAATTTCATTATGTTTTTTAATTTCTGATTGTAAATTTTGAAATAAATTTTTACAATTAACAACAATTGAAATGTTACTATTTGGAATTTTATCATCAATCATATTCGAATTTATTATTTTTACTGGTCCAGCATTCGTTTGTATTAATATGTAATCTGCACGCTGAACTAAATAATGGTCAAACCTATAATGTAAAATAGATAACGCAATTTTACATTCTTCAATTACATTTAATGCTTTTAATGAAATGTCTTTACATACATCATTTAATGGCGACAACATGTCATTTTTATAAAAGTGGACTGAAATTGGTTCTTCTTTATTGTCATCAATAAGAACACTTTTTTTATAACTAACATATACATCAAATACTTTTTTCAATAATTCAAATTCACTATCTGAAATAGATAATTTAACTGGAATAGTCATAACTATCATTAGTTATATAAAACGTTTTAAGTATGTTTTATATAATTAAAATGTAAAATTATATTATTAATTACATAATATGATTTTATATATAATCGCATTTGTAATTTTATGTGTAACAATGTTTTTTTTATATATTCGTCTAAAATACAAATTTTGGGCATTACAGCCAGTGTTTCATTTTTATGATATATATTATTGGTTTGTAAATGTAGGGATTATAAATAAGGAATTACCAGAAAAGAATAAATATGTGAATTTGAAAAAGATAACAACAAAAGAGTTTGAAAACATAGATGAACTAACAAAAAAAGAAATAACAACCTTAATACGATTGAATTATTATAGAAACAATGAAAATAAATATGACCCTAATCCAGAAAACATTATTCCATATTTTATAGGACACAATTACAAAACATTTTGGTCATATTTTACAGAACCACAATTGTTTATAGATAATAAAACAAGTAAAACAATAGATAAAAATGAAATAATTGGTGTGATAACAGGAAGACCATTGCATGTAAAAATAAATAGCAATAGAAAGGATGCTGAATTTGACGTTTATTATATTGATTATTTATGTATAAAGAAACAATGGCGTAAAAAAAATATAGCGCCTCAATTAATACAAACACATGAATATAATCAATCATATAATAATAGAAAAATCTGTGTTAGTTTGTTTAAAAGAGAAGAAGAACTGACAGGCATAATTCCTTTAACAGTGTATAAAACGTATTGTTTTTCTAAGAAATATATAAATGAAACATTTGAATTGAGTGTAAGAGTAAATATACTAACATGTGACAAACAAAATGTATATTATTTATATAATTTTTTGAATGATATAAAGAAAAAGTGGGATATAATGATTTATCCTGAAATAAGTAATTTAATAGAATTGGTGACAACAAAAAACTTATTTATTAAAATGTTAGTTATAGATGGAAATATAGAAGCTGTATATATGTTTCGAAAGACGTGTACATTTATTGAAAAAGACAAAGAAATAATATCATGTATATGTTCAATTAACAATGGTATGTCAACTGGCGAATTCATTGACGGATTTAAAGCATCATTAGAAACAATTGCAAAAGAACATCTTAATTTTCAATATATATCAATTGAAGATATAAGTGATAACACATGTATAATAAATAATATTTGTATTAACGCACATCCAGTTGCAATATCTCCGATGGCTTATTTTTTCTATAATTTTGCATATAATTCCTTTAAATCAGAAAAATGTTTAATAATAAATTAGAAAAAGAACTTAAAGAACAAATTAGTAATTTAATAAATGTGTCAAAAAAAGAATTGCTATGTGTCTCCATGTACTTGCTGTTCATCATGTTATTGTGATTACACATGTTATGACTGTTTTGACGTTAAATATAATTATTTAAGTTGTACAAACCGAGAAGACCATAATTCAAGTGACATAAGACATAAGTTTGTATGTTTCCCCTGTAGACGAGTATGGAAATCATATACTAACAAATATATTTGGTTATTAGCTAATGATAAATCAAATGATTTATCTGATTATGTTCCTAATATTTGTTCTCCGTCATTATCAAACGAAGAAAAACAAAAACAAAGACAAAAATACCTTACTTCGAGAGGAGATACCGCTTGGGGAGCAAAATTTGTAACACAAGGAAAGGTTTCTAAATGTGCCAAATGTGGCAATGAAGGAATGTCGGTTGGTCGTAATTTTAGACATTGTAAAACGGAAAAAGATTGGAATGAAATGGAAAGAAAAGTGAAAAATGGTGAAATAGATTTGCAGAAAGATTTTCGTAATTATCCAAGAGAAGGTACACAAGAATATAAAGCAAAACTTATGGCAACATTAACAGGCAACCGGCGATAAAAAATTGAATTAAATTGCAATTATATAAAAGTATTTATTATATAATTAAAATGGAGCTTGTTTGTGGAAAATATTATGATTTGTTAATTAAATTTGACAAAGATTTTCAATTGCCTGAAGATGAAGCTGATAGATTGTCTGGAATTTACAAACTTATAGGTCAAGGAACAATTCTATATGGAAACAATAATAAATGTGAATTTGTTTATTACATTTTTAAGGACAACAATAACCAAATGCTTGAAGTATTTAAAAATGGGAAATATAAAAGTGGTAAAACAAAATTTGGGACTTTGATTTTTATCGATACTGATGAAACAGTAATGACTGGAAATTATACAGATTATTTAGATCACGGAGACGAAAAAATGAAAACATTTGGTGGAGGAGATGATTTTTGTGTAGATGTAAAAATTAATATATTTAATTATTTAAATAAATTGGTGTAACAATTTAATAAATTGTTTTAACAATATAAAAAGGGTTTCCACAAAATAGACAATGTTGTATGTTATTTATAGCAGGAGAATGTAAACTAGGATTTAATAAATTGCATTTTTTACATTTATTTATGTGGTCTAATGATTGAACACCTGTTTTGATAAGTTTTCTATTTCTATATCCTTTGAACATTGATTTTTAATATATTGTTTTATAAAAAATTGAAATTATTTATAAAATGATGATAAATAAAATATATAAGAGAATGAGAACGCAATATAATTTGTTTTTCAGAATTTCTTTGCTTCCGCAAGGAGTTTCATGGCGTCATTATGAAGATGGTGAATTGGTAGATGATGATGATATATTCGATGAATATGAATGCAATGAACAACAATCAGAAGCACTAATTAAAGAATTAAATGATATATATAAACGGTCAGACGACTTTAAGATAACTGAATTAAAATATACTACAAAATTTGAATGTAAATTAGAAGTCGATAAACCGCCGTTTGAAGAATATGATTGGGATTCTTGGTATCCATATTTTGAGGAATTGCTATGGCCAGCTGATTTGCATGACAGTGCTAATATATTTATTGATGGAAAATGGTATAATATACAGTTGATTGTAGATGATTTTGTAGAGTGCTTACAAAAATGTGACGACGATGATGAAGATGAATAATTTATCGCACATATTTTCCGACTTTTGTGAAGCTATCTACAATAAAAATGATAAAAACTCCTAAAAAGGAATATAAAACGACTTCTTCAGTAACAGACCCACTTTTTTGGTCTTGTTGATCTTCAAGCAATCCAATCATATAATTAAGTTTTTCAATAAGAACTTGATTGTCTCCTCCAATGTAAGAAGGAGTGTTAGATGAATAATTTTGTTTATTATGTTCAGATTTAGTGTAATTAGGAACTAATTTTCTATAATAATCTCTTACTTGTGCGTCATTCATGAAAGCATTTTGTAATTCTTGTAGATTTAATGTGTCATTTTCAACAGGTTGTGGTCCCATATTAGACATGCCTTCTTCTTTTTTAGTGCGTTCAGAACCCATAGACATGGGTTTATCAGGAAAATCAAATGGGTTCATTGGTTTGAAATTTTCAGAGTGGTTTGCTTCAACATGTGAACCTTTTGGATTATAATTTGCGAGTTCATTGTCGTCATCTGAATTGTTATGAATGGATTGTAATACAGAATTAACTTTTTGTGGATTGAAATCAATAGAATGTTGTCGAAATTTTTGAGTTTTGTTATACTGTTGTTTCTTCTTTGAAATAATAGTATCACCAGATTGATTGTTGGGATTATTGATATCTATTGGTGCGGCAGACATTGCTAAATAAGACATTCTCTTAATAAAAAACAAGATAATTATTTATGAAACAATCTGAAAAAGTATAATCGTAAATAATTTTATATATGAAATATATATGACAAGTAAAACAAAAATAATTGTGGCACTTAACATATTTTTAGTTATTGTTTTAGCAATAAAGCCTGAATTAGTAAATGATATGTATTCAAGTATTTTAGGAAGATTGGTGTTGTTAGGAACGGTTATATTTTTTTCAATGAATAATTTTACATTGGGTTTGTTAGTTGCCTTGGTTATAATATCTGGATTAAATCAATATGGTTCTTTTGTTGAAGGAATGGATAATATAGGAGACGATGTTTCTGGTGAAAAAGGAACAAAAGAGATAATAACAGCTTCTAAAGAAAAGAAATTGAGTGAGTTGAAAGAAGAAAATGCAGAAGGAATAGATAAAGAAGATATAAAAAATGCTATAATGTCAAAGGATTCAAAAACTATTCCAGTTGACAAGAGTATGACAAGTTCTGACGAAGTGAGTGCCCATACACCAAGTATGATTACAAATAGTTCTTCATTGACGGAAGGTTTTTGTCCATGTGCGTCGTCATTATATTAAATATATTTGACTAATTTCGATATAAAGACATAAAAATAATATAATGTATTTGTCAAATGGGAAAGTGTGAAACCGCAACCGCATCAATAGGCATTAAAATATTGTTGGCTGACATTTTGTCGCAAATGAATGTATCTAACTTTGAGTTGATTATGGAAATGTTAAATGTCGGATTTATTGAGGATGAAAATGAATTTTTCAACGAAACATTTAATGAAATGTTATATATTTGTGAAGAAGAATTCTCAGGTTGGTCGGAAATTAAAGAAAATTTAATAGACGAGTTTAGTAAAACGGGTTCACTTGAAAAAAACAAAACAAATAATAAAGTAAAATATACAAAGACTTTTGGACGTTTAATTGATAAATATTTGTTAGTTCCAGTGAAAAATATATTGTCAACAGATAGATGGGGATATGATAGATATGGAACAAATAGTTCTTCAAGGTCAATAAATTTTGACTTGTCTTTGGATACAGATAAATACAATGAAATAACTGATTATGAAATTGTGTTTATATTGTCACAACATTCTGGTTAAAAATAAATATGTTTATATAATATATGCGCAACAAATTTTTGAAAACTTTTATATCACTTATTATAATTTTATGGCTTGTATATTTAATGCAACAAATTTACTAATTATTATTTATGAGATATATTTTTATATTAAAATAATATAACAATGTCTATTTTTTTCGATGCAATCGATTTCGCACATAACCATATAATGTTTTTAAATAACAGCAAATTTTTCGCAGGCGTTGTTATGATATTATTAAACGTTGGTTCTAAATTCATAGCCATACAATTTAGTAAATCAACAGAAGAATATCTTAAAATGAATGTTACAAAACAATTGTTAGTATTTGCTATGGCATGGATGGGTACAAGAGATATTTATACTGCGTTAGTATTAACAGCTGTATTTACAGTATTGTCTGACCATTTCTTTAATGAAGAAAGTCCATATTGTTGTGTTCCACATAAGTACAGAATTTTACATAAATTAGTGGATGAAAATGAAGATGGGGTTGTTACAGAACAAGAAATAAATGATGCGATTGCTGTTTTAGAAAAGGCTAAAAAGGACAAACAACGAATGAACCAACGTCATAGTTTTACACTTTATGGAAATTACATGGAAGCAGGAAATAAAAGTGTTAATTAGTTTATAATAATTTAAAAAATATTTAATTATTATAAGTAAATGAATGTATCGAATGAAAATCAAAAAGAAAAAGAAGATAAAACATCAAGTTCTGTTCCTAATTCGGTTATAATATATATTAAAACGCGAGTTCCAAACTATTTCAAACTTACATATGAACCTTCAATGAGTGTTCCAAATAGTAAAAGCAAAACAGTTTATTTTGAGCCACTTGTAAAATATTATGAAAATCCAATAAAACAAACTAACAATCCATCAAAAGACAGTGTTTTAACTCAATTCTTTGAGCCTAATGAATTTGATACAATGATTAATAGAATACTAAGTGATTTTAGATATATGCAAAAGCCAAGAACCTTTCAACAATCATTTGACGAACACATAATTGATAATAATATGAATATTACATTGAAAACATTGTTTCAAAATAATTCGGTTATTTATATCGGTAAAAATCCATACACAATTGTTGGCGCTCAATTTAAACCAGATAGTTGGCAAATTGAAAAAAAACCACTTGACAAATTACTTAGTCAATTTCCTTATTTAACTCCTAAACAATTGGAAGATGATGCTAAAAAACAAGAAAGCGAAATTCCAGAAGAAATGAGACAAGGAAATTTAGCATCTTCTGAGTTGTCTAAAGAAGAAAGCACTGCTGTTGTTGTTAGTGGTCTACAAAACGCAACAAAAGAAACAGAACCAGAAATCACTTATGAAGAACCAGAAACATTTACAACACAAGATAGTTTGGCTGAGGTATCTGATGAAATTAAAAGATTATATAGCGAGTATCTTCAAAAAAACATACCAATAAATTATGATGATGTTCCAGATAAAATTAGAGATACAATTTCATTAACTTTGTTAATAACACCCAACGACCTTTTAAATTACATAAATAAAAATGAAAATTCAAAAATAGTAGATTTATACTCGTCAGTGATTAAATCAAAAATATCACTACAAGAAGTAGATGCTGAATATATGGCACTTGGTGTTGAATTAGCAAATTTCAAACAAACTTTTTCGGATGAAAATGAAGAATTGTTAGATTTTTTGATAACAAATGGGCAAAATGTAGATGAAAGCAAAACAATGAAGGCAATATTAGATATTAAAATAAAATATTTTGAACATATGTTTAAAATAGCGGAAACAATAATGAATATATATAAAGAACAACACGCTTATTTTGTGTCGTTAAAAGAGTTGTTAGTTGAACTTAAAAAAGAATACATAAATATTATACAATATTTTAAGAAACCTGAATTGGCATTGAAATGTATAGAATATGATATATCAATGTTGAATTCAATGATAGATGAAGATGTTGAAGACCCTTATTCAAATGCTTATTTTTCAAATTATAATAAATTTAAGGATTTTTATGAGAACAAATTATTAAAAAACAAACAAGAATTGTTAAATCCTGAAGTAAACTTTAAAGATGCGTTAAAAAAATATATAGATTATCCAGCAACATTGTTAATAGAACAACAACAATATAATATATATGATTTTAGATTGTTTGCGTTTTATTATTATAATCAATTTGATATTTGGAACAATTTATTTGGATCTCTTCAAGTATTTATTAAATTTGTTAGTTTACAAACAACAGAATTATTAAATATTGCTCAATCAAAAGAAGATAGACTAAATAACAATTTCAGTATTGATGAACAAGAAAAAATAAATAAAGAATTAGATATAGATGGAATTAGAGCGGACTATGACGAAAAACATATAGCATTACAATGGTATTTTGTTAAATCGGATGGTACAAAAAGCATTGTTCCGAAAAAAGATGTAATAAACAAATTAAAAAAATTTACAAGTAAAAAAATAAGCAATGATGAATATTATCAATTGTTGTATATAGACAATGCTATGGCACAAGTAAACGCATTTGATGGAGTAATGTTATATTTACATTTGTTAGAGATATATTGTTTGAGACAAACAAAATTAAATGTATCTGAGGAAAATGTAAACCAAATAAATTTAGAAACGTCAATTAGTTTTAATAAATATTATGAATACATATTGTCTTATTTAGAGAGAAATCAGAATCCAATAATTCCTTCATCGTTGTTATGGGATACATCTAAACTAACTAACATATCAATATTAGATGAAAAAAAGAAAAAGAATGATAGGTCTTATGTAATTTTCAAAGGTAGAATTAAAAATATAAAAGAATCAAAAGAAGCGTTGTTGAAGTCATGTGAAGAACTAACAACAAATTTAGTTCCAAATGTAAGTCAAGAAGGATTTATAAAAGGTTGTAATGATTTAATAGATTCGAATAAAATCAATGTTCCAAATTATGTTTTTAGAAACAATTATTGGTTAAACCAAACAATAAGCAATTATGACATACAAACAACATCAGAACTAACATATAATATACATAACGCACTAATGGACGCAATTGTTAATAATATAAGTGATGCAAATGACAACAGTTATTTAGATTGGATTGTGTTAGATAATGATGGTGAAAGTACAATAGACAGTTTGTATTGGTCAATTTCAGAAGCATTAAATGGTCAATTAGATATAGATGGTTCAGTAACAACAAATCCATATACTGAATTAATTGATAATGTGAGAATATTTACACCAAAGTCATTAATTAAATTAGTGAATGACAACAATCCAAACAATGTTAGTTTAACATGGGAAAACATTTATAAAATATTGCAAACAACTCTAAGAATAAAATTTATAACATTTGAACTAACAAAAAGAACAAATGACGAAATAGAAATAGGTGATATAGTTATATATAAGAATTCTAAATGTAGAGTTATTAATATAGATAAGTCTAACAATACATACGATTTATTCAATGGACATTATACAATAGAACAAATAAACAAAGAAGATGTAAAACAAACTAACAAAAATTATTTGAGTAATTTCCGTATAAATTGTATGGAATTTGATAACAATGAAGATTTTGATGATTTTTTATATGTTAGTTTGTCAGAAAAAAATGATGAAAATAACAATCCATATTTGAAGTTTGAATTGATTCAAAACATATCAGTGAAATCATTTATATTTCAATATGACAAAATTCCTTCATACATTAAGTATTTAATAATTAACAGTTGTTTGTCAAAATTAATTAGTGCGGAACCAGAGAAGTTTGGTCTAGGATTATTGTCTCCTGAGATGTCGATATATGCTGATAAATTGTATAAGCCAATAGATATTCAAAAATTAGACATTCAAATAAATGAATTGAATGAAGAATTGCAGGAGTTGTCTGATAGAAAAGAGGGCTTGGAAATTCAGCAAAATGATGATGGATTAAATATGGAAGAATTTGCGGAACTAACATTGATAACAGAAGAAATAGAAGAATTGACGGAAAGAATAGAACAATTGAATTTAATAAAACAACAACAAAGTCAATCTCAACTTGGTGGTGAACCAAATGAATTTATGTATCCTAATAGAATGTATTATCAGCCATATCCATCACCATATCCATCACCATATCAAATTCAGCCACATTATTTGCCACCAGTGATATCAAAAGACACAAAGTCAAAGTTATCATTTTACATAACAATAGAGTTGGAGTTATTTCCAGGAAAGACAGCAAGTGCGTTAGATAAAAGTGTTGTAAAATGTCAAAGTGTGTTTGAACGAATAAGAGAAGCATGGTCAGAAATATTTGGATATCAATATAGACCTGCTCCAATGTATTTGACTAGTGGTCAAAATAGTGGTCAAAATGGTGGTAAATTTGACACACAAGAGAAAAAAGGCGGAAAAACAAAAAAGTCGAATAAAATACATAATTCAAAGAAAAAAACTCAGAAAAAATACAAATAAAATACGCCTATTTTGAATAAAAAATTGAAATGCTTTATTCAAATTTGTTAGTTTGTATTCAAAAAATGTCATCTATTTTAATCGCAAAGTTAGATTCTTTAATTGAAGGTGATGTTATTAAACGTCCTTCAAGACACATTAAGACACCTTATGTTGCTGATGTATTAACTAACAACAATGAAGAATTAATATGTCATAGTGTATCATTAGGATGTTGTGGATTAGCTGATGCTGGGTCAACAGTGTTAATGGTTGAAGTTGATAAAAGTAAACAAAATAAATGTAGTCATTCAATATATTTATCTGTAATTAAAGACAGAGAACATGACGACATTATAGTTGGAATACATCCAAAAATGGCTGAGACATTAGTTGAAAATGCGTTGAACCAAAATTTGCTGACAAAGTTACAAAATGTAAAAAGATACCGTAGAGAAACAACAATACATGTAAAAGATGAAATAAATTCTAGATTTGATTTTACAGGAGTAGATGAAAATGGCATTCCGTTTATAATGGAAGTGAAGAATGTTCCATTGGCAGATTATGAAGATGTTAGTTCAAAAGATAGAAAAAAGATGGATTTTAGTGGAAGAGACATAAATTCAAAAGTGGCTTACTTTCCAGATGGATATAGAAAGAAAGCAGTAGACACAGTTAGTCCAAGAGCATTAAAACATATAACTGAACTAACAAAAATAAAAAAACAATCAAATGTTCGTTGCATAATGTGTTATGTTATACAACGAAATGATGTAAATAGATTTCAACCATCAGTTATTGATCCGGAATATAGAAGTGCGTTTAAAATGGCAATTGAATCAGGTGTAGAAATAATTACGATGGTTGTTAGTTGGAATAGAAATGGAGAAGCAACATTTATTAGAGATAATTTACCTATTGGAGATATATTATAAATAATATTTGTTTATTTATACTTAAATATTGTTAGTTATAATTAAATATAAATGGAATTAAATGATAATAGTTCTAGTGATTGGTTAAAAGAAATGCTTAAAACGGTTAAGCCTGAAAGTCCAAAGAAATTATTCAAAGTGTATCCAATAAGTGATTATAAATGTTGTCAAAATCCGGTTAGATTAACATCAAATGACGGAAATAGAACACAAAAATGCGCAAATTGTAATTGGATAAAAACGTATGGAGGTTGGTTTAATTAAAATTTATAAAAATACTTAAATGTTGTTAGTTATAAATAAACTAATATGTCTAATGAAAATAAAATTAATCTTGATGAAAGTTTGAATGAAATAAACTTAAAAATGTCAGAAATAACTTCGCGTTTAGATACCATATTAAATGAAATAAATTTATTAAAAAAACAAAATCAGTTTCAAACTACACGTCCAATTGCGCCACATTATAAGGAATACATTCCATATAATATTGTCAAAAAATAGGTCTTAACTAGAACATACTTCGCTTACTTGTTTATCAATTCCGTCCATAATGGTTTCCAAAGATTTGACATTTGTTTCAGCACTGTCATCATTTGATAAAAAGGTGGTTAAATTTAATACAATTTTTATTTTATCTTTTGTCCATATTTTTTCTAATTTTCCAATAATTTCAGGTGTATAAAATGGTGTCATATTGTCTTTTCTAAAAAGAGTTTCGTCATTTTTTTCTTCAAGATGATTAGCAATCAAACTTAAATAATAATTTAAACATATTCTCATAACAGAACATGTTTTATATGTGTCAATTAATTTTAACAACCCATTTTGTGCGCATTTAAATAAATCTTTAATTTTTGGATTGCTTTCAATAACTGTTTTAGTTAAATATTTTTTACAAGCAATTTCAATTGGATTGTAGAAGTACTGTACATCTGTTTTATTGCTTTTTAATAAATATCTACATAATGATTGAAATGGTCCTGGTTCTTGAAAATAAATGACATTGTTACATATTCTAAATTTAGTTCCAA
>JACCDH011743639.1_pt1 | contig 13390 bp, 3 predicted proteins | sample 7442481 | NCBI WGS metagenome assembly JACCDH01 (sample SAMN15323433, study PRJNA562643) | freshwater metagenome | isolation source: river surface water | place: USA:Blue River Watershed | collected 2017-08-15
ACCAGTGGTGCAGAAACCATCGCTGCTGGTTCATCGACCTTTGCGACCCTTGAGTTTAATAGTCCAACCGGAGACTTTACTGTAACAGAACACGCTACTGCGACTACTGCCGTCAATCTGACTGCAGCCAGTCAATTTACACTCCAAAGCGGTCTATCGCTCACGAGTGCTGGCACATTCACCCAGGCAGCTACTGGTACTAATACCACTTGGACCGGTTCGACACTGCGCTTTACTGGCGGCGACTTCACGATGCATAGTAAAACGTTTGCTGGTGATACGTATGGTACGCTTGAAACTACGAATGATGCAGACGTGTCAATGTGGAATTCAAGCTCGACTGCATTTGTAACAGGAAGCACCTCATCCGTGTACTCGCAGGACCATGCCGGTGTTGATGGTGATTTGTACATCTTTGGTAATTACGTCCGAACCACAGGGACTGAACACTGGAGTCATGCCACAGACTTTGACGGTGTCGCGCTCGGCGTACCAAGACAAGTTGATGTGCGTATTGCTACTGGTTCAAGTATTGGTTTTGTGAATGCTTCTTTGAGTATTGTTGGTACCGGTACAGCCAGCACTACTATCGCTTCACAGTCTGGCGCCTACGGCTTGTCCGCTACTAATACCACAATTACCGCTCGCAATATGACCGTGGCCAATACCAATACCGCGGGCCTCAGGCTCATGGCGTCAAGTACTCTCGCTGTCTTTGAAGACAACTTCTTTGCAGTCTCGCCAGGACGCAGTGCCATTACCATTGATGGTTCAACCATCAATGTGAATCCAGCCAAGCAATTGCCGCGTAACGGTTTTGCTACCACCTCTACTGCTACTGGTACTAATGTCACTTTTACAGGTACGACCACATCATTTGTTTGGTTTACCAATGGATATGGCAATTTGTATGGGGAAGCGTTTGATGCAAATGACGCTAACCCTGGTTCAGTGCGCTTTGACGATAGTTCTTATCTGATTACGGTGTCTGGTCGTGTGTTAACGAATAACGGCTCAGGAGTACAAGGTGCACCAGTCTGTAACGGTACAACCCCAAATGTGCGGTTGGTGGTAAACAGTGGCTCATATACAGCGAGTACATCATGTAACGGAACCACTGGACTCTACACCTTTACGAATGTTGCCTTTACCGGTGATCCAAAAATCTCTGTGTATCTCAACACCAATGGTGGGGTACAGGGTTCGGTGGTGACCAAGACTCCAACTACGAATATCACGAATCTGGATATCTACACGAACCAAGTGATTATTCGCCATGAGGGGGTGACTGGTATGTCGATTGCAGACCTGACAACATTTACGCATGCATCTGATACTGATATGGGTATTATTGCGACAACAACACCAAGCCCTACACTCTCAGTATTGCCCGGTCGAGGACTCTTTATCTGGGCGTCAAGCACCTTTACGCCAGGTGGTCCGATGATCCTGACTGGTAATGGTTCAACCAGTGCGTTTGAAGGTACGCTCACGCTCGGTACATCATCACGCTTTGTCGCTGAAGGTACAGATACACATACGCTAGCTGGTCGACTCGTGCTTGGTACGAATGCGCTTCTCACACCAGCCTCATCAACATTTGTGATGAATGCGACAACTACTGGTAAGAGTATTACCGCATCAACCACCGTCAATCTTCACAATCTGCAATTCACCGGTGTTGGTGGAGCCTGGAATATTTCTGCTCCATTGCTACTATCGGGTACTATGACAGTAGCGACCGGTACCGTGACTGGAACGAGTGACATCAGTCTAACCGCAGGTGAAATTATTGGAGATGGTACGCTATCGCTTGGTAGTGGTACTACTACAATTGCTCGTACCAATACCCTCGGTGGTGTGCGTCCTTGGACTTTCAACAACCTCGTACTCGGCTCTGGTCTCGATGTTGGTACAACGACTCCGGCCAGTATTGCTACGACGACTATCCTTGGACGTCTCACTATTGCTTCGGCTCATACATTGAATGTCGGAGCGAGTGCGATTGATCTTGCCGGTACTGGTACGGTGCTATCGGTGGCTGGTGTGTTCAATACTGGTACGGGTCGTGTAACCTATTCTGGCGCTAATGCGACAGTGCTCGGTATTTCATACCATCACTTAACCACCGCTGCCCCGGTCGGCAGCGGTATCTACACCGCAGCGGGTACTGGTCTTTTGGTGGGTGGTGATTTACAGATTGGTAATGGAGTCGGCAGTAGCACATTCTCACTCGTAGCCGCAGACCCACAGTTAACGGTAAACGGTGACGTCGTGATTGCGAATGCTGCAACTTTGAGTGCTAGTGATAGTGCTACTACTACCTTGTCTGGTAGTTATGATAACAATGGTACCTTTATTGGTAATAATGGTCGCGTCCTCTTTAACAGTACGGGTGTCGAAACCATCGCTGCTGGTGTCAGTAGCTTCAGTAATGTCACCATTAACGGTACTGGTTCATTCACTATCAGTGAATCAGCGACGACCACTGGTCAATTCTTGCTTCAGAATCATACAAGCTTCACGGTACCTGGTGCGGTACGTTTGGCAGTGGGTACTGATTTCCGGAACAATCTTGGTGGTAGTGCGACAGATTTTGCTGGTACACTCCATTTGTTTGGTGGTGGTAGTCACGTAATAAATGCGTCTACTACCAGTGATACGTATAACGTACTCTCGATCGCTACGACGACCCGTGCACGCATGTGGAATAGTAGTGCAAGCAGTTATGTGACTGATGGTGGTTTATACTCGATGGACCATGCGGGAACCAATGGATTGGCTCATATCTACGGTACATTTACTGAATCATCGTCAGCAGATCATTGGAGTCACGCGACTGACTTTGATGGTACACCGCTGGTTGGTGGATCGGTTCGTCCAGTAACTGTTGCGTTTGCGAGTGGGGCACGAGCAACTTGGAATGGTGGTAGTCTTTCAGTGATCGGAACCAGTACTGGATCGACAACATTGCAAAACCAAGGTAGTGGTACCTATGAATTAATCCTCGGCGGTACGACTGCAGTAACCTTTGACACGGTGACTGTTCGGAATACAGCCCTTGCTGGTATTACAATTACGGGTACCCCAACAGTTTCTGATTTCTCACGCACTGACCATCTTATTTCACAAAACAACGGTACAGGTATTACAATTTTTGGTACAGCACTCAATGCCAACGAAGCTAAGAATCTCACCAACAATGTATTCGCAGCAGCTGGTGGTGTAACTGGAGCCTCAAACGTTACCGCAACTGGTACCGCTGTTAGTTCATGGCGATTCACTAATCATACCGGTAACCTTTCTGGTGAATCTTTCGACTCTGATCCGACCGGCGACCCTGGTTACTTGGTATGGGACGACTCAGCTGCACTCATTACCATTTCAGGTAATGCCTACAGTGATGAGGGTGTAACGGTATCGAGTGTCTGTGATGGAACGACCAACAACATAACGCTCGTGCGTGGTGATGGACTCAATACCTACAACACTACCTGCGCGGCTGGTACCGGAGCCTACTCATTTACGAATGTTGCATTCAACTCATTGGACACCTTTACGCTCTACATTAATGGTGAAACAGAAAAAGCCGCTAATGTGACCATTTCTCCGATCTCGACTATTAGTAACATGCACCTGTATGAGAATCGGGTAATTGTCCGACATGAAAACACGGCACCAATCACTATCGCTGATATGGCTGATTGGGATTCGACCAAAGATAGTGATGTACCATTTACTGCCGTTGATGCTGGTACTGACACACTAACATTACCAGCTGGCAGAAAATTATTGGTGTGGACAGGTAAAACATTCGCACCTGCTGGTAATGTGACCGTTACCGGTAATGGCTCTAGCGTGGCCCATGATGGAACAGTGGAGTTACAGACCAACAGTCGATTCCGTGCCACTGGCAGTGAGTCTCATACCATTGGTGGTAGCTTGGTGTTAGGTACCGGTGCGACACTTGAACCAGCTGCCTCTACTATTTCGTTCTCGAGCACCTTTACCGGTCGAACAATTGATGTTAATGAACAGCCGTTTGCCAACGTCAGCTTCACTGGTTCTGGTAGTTGGACAATTACCGATACAAATTTCCAAACAAGTCGTGCTTATGCACAATCAGCTGGTACCGTAAACTTCGGCACTGGTACTACGACAATTGGTTCATCCTTTACTGCGACCGGTGGATCCTTTGTGATGCCAGGTTCTGGTCTCGTATTTACGAGTACTTCAACTGGTAATACAGTACGCTTTAATGGTTCGGCTGTTCCTTCGATACTCTTCACCGGCGCCGCAGGTGCATGGTCTATGACCGATACCAACGCAACTACGACTGGTAGTGTCATTATTACCGCTCCGGGGACAGTAACATTGCCGTCTGGTAGTTTGGCAGTCGGTGGGTCGTTCCAAAATGCGAGTGGTACCGTGACACACAACACGAGTGACCTAGTATTTACAGGATCAGCCCCCGCCTCGCTCTTCGCTCGTGGATCAGATCTCTTTGCTGTCCGTAAGGTAGGTACTGGATCTCTGACTATGGTTGACGGTTCGTTGACACTGCGTGATGATTTTGAAATTCGTGGCGGTTCAGTTCTGCTCTCTACAAGTACTCTCGCAGTTGGAGGTTCTTGGACAGTAACAGGTGGTACCTTTGATCACGCCTCTGGCACCGTGCTCTTTAATGCCACCTCTGTCGGCAAAACAATTACGGCCAGTACTAGTCCTTTCCACTCAGTGGTATTTGGTAGTGCCTCTGGCGGTTGGACTTGGAACGGTAACGCTACGACGACCAATAATCTGACATTGACTTCAGTTGCAGCATGGACCAAGCAGTCTGGTACGAGTCTAGCGGTTGGTGGTGTCTTTACCAACTTGGTCGGTGGTGCACCTACTACCTGGACTGGAGCAAATCTTGTGCTCACGAGTTCACAACCATTTGTGGTTAACACCAAAGTTGCTGGTGGTGACACCTACGATACTGTAACGGTCGTCAACTCTGATATTCGACTCTGGAACAGTGCTATTACCACGGTTAATGTATTGGCATCGTCTTCGGTATATTCACAGGACAATAATCAAATAGACGGTAATGCGGTTATTTATGGAGATTTCACAGTTGCGTCATCAACTGAACATTGGAGTTACGCTACTGACTTTGATGGAGCTACACTCGTCGGTGGGGCGCGTCGCCCAGTAGCTGTTCGGTTTGCTCCTAGTGCGACTACTACTATTGTATCGGGGACACTTTCAATTATCGGTGCTGGAAATGCTACTACTACACTTTCTGCTCTCACAACTGGCAGTTATGCCTTACAAGGTGCTGCTGGTACGTTGGCAATGACACATGCATCTGCTACCAATCTGTCGGCTGCCGGTATTAATCTCTCAGGAACCATTAATCTTAGTACGTTTGCAAATAATCACCTCACTCTCACTGAAACCGGCGGATCACTGATTACGGTCACCAACGGAGCGCTTGATACCAACGCTTCAGCAATCTATGACGCTATCGGCTTTTCAGCAGGGCTCGTATCGGGTACAAACGTCACTTTGGTTGGTAGTACAGCAAATGCTTGGCGGTTTACCAACAGTTATGGCAGTTTGGCCGGGGAAGGGTTCGATGATGACGGTATTGATGCGTGTGGATCGATTCGCTTTGATAATAGTGCTTGTCTCCTGACCGCTCAATCTGATATCCGGTGGCGGCTTGATAATGGTGGCGTAGGGGTACCGACCAGTGAATGGCTTGATACAGCCTTTGACTATCGCCAACGTGTACGGATCCAGAATGCTACATTAACTACCTACGCTACCACATCAGTAAAAGTAGTTGTGCCGTATGACAGTAGTATGCAGTCAGACTTTGAAGACTTGCGCTTTACTACTAGTGACGGAATCACAGAGGTGCCATACTGGATTGAGCGTTATACAGCCAGTACCGAAGCGACCGTGTGGGTACGGGTACCAAGTATGCCTGCCAATTCTTATGCTACCGTATTCATGTACTACGGTAATGGTTCGGCGAGTGCAGTGAGTGATGCAGCTACCACAATGTTGTTTGTTGACACCTTTGAGGATAACAATATCACTGAGTATAGTGGTGATACAGCACTATTTCAGACTGATACGGCGCCAGTCTTTGGTGGCACATATGCACTAGAAGCAGCTAACAAGAGTGGACGTACTACTGATGGTATCTACCGTACCGGTACGCAAACTGCTCAAGGTCAAACAATACGCTGGATGCAGTATATTGATGTAACGGCTGGTTCAGGGGATGAGGCCTGTACCTTGTTTGGTGTCCAAAACGCAAACCAGAATTACGCGCTCTGTCTAGAACAATTTGGTACTGACCGTATTGCTATTGCAAAGGATGTAGATGACAACGATGTCTCTGGTACTATATTAGCTTCGTCTACCATTACTTTTGCCACCGGCTGGTACGAAGTGGAAGTAGATTGGCAGACCACCAATCGGATTAGTGCGTTCGTCTATAACGCTGCCGGTTCTTTGGTAGCCAGTAGTACCGTGGTGGATAGTAGTTACACCAGCGGTGGTCTTGGCTTTACCTTCTGGTTCCAGAATGGTGCTTGGGATAGTTACACCACGAGACAGATTGGTCCTCGCCGACCAGCCGTGTTCTTTGGTGCGAAACAAACTGATGGTGGAGCGAGCTTTGCGGCTGCTCAAAACGCTCGTGGTGGTGGTATTCCGGGTGACATTCGACGATTGCGGATAGGTATCGAAAATACTGGTCTTGATATTACAGCGCAAGAATTCTTACTCGAGTACGCACCAAAAGGCGTAGCGCCAAGTTGTGAAGCAGTCGCTAGTGGCGCGTATGATCCGGTGCCGAATCAGGCGTCATGTGGCAGTTCGCCAGTCTGTATGCAGACATCAACGATGGTGGCTGACGACGACAGTACTACAGACTTATTGGCAGATATGACCGGACAATTCTCGGCTGGTAAAATTGTTGAAAGCCCATCGGTAAAAACCAGCTCTCTAGATGTAGATCAAGGAAACTACACTGAACTAGAGTACGTCATTACACCAACGGTATCTGCTGCTGACAGCTACTGTTTCCGGGTAACCAACAACGGTACACCGCTCGACTATTATGAAAATGTCGCTGAATTAGGCTTGCAATTTGATCCTGCCTTTGGACCAGTGTCATTCAATGGTGGCATGCCAATCATTCTGACACCAAATGCTACAACCTCGGTCTTGGCCACTGGTACGGTAACGGACTTTAACGGCTATACTGATTTGATTGCTGCTACATCTACTATATATCGTAGTGGTGCAGGGGCTGCATGTGCACCAAATGATAACAACTGTTATATCTCGGTTTCAGGTGGTGGCTGTAGCTTTACTGCCTGTGCTGGCAATACCTGTACGTTGTCTTGTCAGGCTGATATTTACTTCCATGCTGACGCTACTGACGTCGGAACATATGAAGGTGAAGAATGGTTGGCATATCTAGAAGTAGAAGATACAGGAGGAGGTTATGACTTTGCTTCAGCGCTCGGTATTGAACTACTCACCATGCGCGCCTTATCAGTAGATAGCGCTATCAATTACGGTGCCTTGGCGCCACTTGATGATACAGGGACATATAATCCAACAACCACCGTCGCCAATATCGGTAACGTTGCCTTTGATATCGAAATTGAAGGTACTGATCTCAGTGATGGTGGATCATCAATTATTCCAGCTGAGCAGCAGAAATTCGCTACTTCAACCTTTACGTACAGTTCATGTATTGCGTGTGCACTGGTCTCTGATACGGCTCCGGTAGAGTTGGCGGTAGCCTTACCAAAGCCGACTACGATTTCGGTGCCAACAGCGGATGTTTATTGGGGTATTGCGGTACCGCTTGGTGTTAACAGTGCTCCGCACCAAGGTATCAACGTCTTTACACCAATATCACCATAGGCTGGTGCTATACTACAGATACTTGTATGCGAATCTCCGTATTATTCATTTGTTTCATTGTCGGCTGTATTACATCGGTTGCTTTTGCTCAATCTAGTGACACAACCGCGCCAGAAATTTCTGAAGTGACTATTGCTACCTCAACCGAAACATCAGTTACGATTACCTGGAAAACCAGTGAAAAGGCTGATTCAGCGGTTAATTACAGTCTCAATCCTGATTTAGGAGTAGTGCGTGTCCCGGTCGCTGACCGCACCGCACACTCGGTAACACTTGATAGTTTGCAACCCGGCAAAACGTACTATTTTCGGGTAATTTCCGCTGATAGTGAAGGAAACCAAGGTATCTCAGCAGATTACAAAATCGAAACAACCGAGAGTGAGACCTCTGAAAATAGCGGGGAGGGAAGTGGTGTTGGTCCTGGTCAAACGAACACCCCACAAGAAATCGTAGAACAGATTCAACAAATTCAAAACCCACAACAACTACAAGAGATTCTCAACGAAACAATCAAAGCAATACAGGGAATTACGGAGGATTTGACTATTATCGGTCCTCCGACAGTGGTACCAGAAACTACCACTGCGATGGTTTCGTGGGTGACTGACCGAGCTGCTAGTTCCGAAGTACGCTTTTCGCGTACCCAAGGATTTGACGGTACAAACTACGAATTTTCTCAAGCTTCCACTGATGCACCAGTTACCGATCACCAGGTACGACTGATCGGTCTTGAGCCTTACACAGAATACAGTTTCCAAGTCCGTTCGACCGATGAATACCAGATCACTGGTGAAAGTCGTAACTTTACTTTCCGTACCAAGGCATCTTTACCCGATATTCGTAACTTGCGTATCGTCAAAGTAGAAGAAAATGCCGCGACCTTAGCCTGGGAGACGACCGTACCAGCCAAAGCATTGATTGAATTTCAGGACTTGACTACCGGTACACAAAATTCCGTTGGTCGTCCGACACTTGCTACGACACACCAGATGCGTCTCGGTGATCTTACGCTCGGTACACGCTATGTAGCCTTTGTGATTGCCGAAAACTCTGGTGGTGATCGGGTACGCAGTCAGCCTGTACAATTCATTACTGTGCGTGACATTGCAGCACCAATCATCTCTAACGTCACCAATGAATCGACGATCTTCCCGGGTGGAGAATCACGTATTCAAACAATCGTCGAATGGAATACCGATGAAGCCGCTTCGTGTGAAATGACGTACCGTGAAGGGGTGGCTGGTGGAGTCGATCCTATAGTACTGGAAAAAGAGACAGTTGAATATAATACTAATCACGTCGAAGTAATTGTAGATTTTGCGCCTGCTACTGTGTATCAGTTCTGGCTTAATTGTACTGATGAGGCAGGTAATGCAATTCAGTCAGAAAACTTTGTATTATTCACACCAATTCAAGAAAAGAATATTATTGATCTTATCTTAGAAAACTTTGAATCTACTTTTGGTTGGGTTAAGAATATAACAAATTAGCATTTATTATTTCTTAATCCACCAAAAGGTTCCAGAACTTTCATCATGAATAGAAAGTTGGAACAAAGCAAAATCATAATCGCTACGCGCTCTGTTTTGCTTTTTGGTTGGGTTAAGAATATAACAAATTAGTGTAAGTGGGGATAGGAATCAGGACTATAGTCGTAGAGTAATGGCATAATAAGCACATGGCTAAGCCGCTCATTGTTTGTCGTGATCTTTCGATAATCTATAACAAAGGGAAGTCGAATGAATTTCGAGCGTTGCAAAACGTAAACACTGACATTTATGAAGGTGAATACATTATTCTCTTCGGAGCCTCAGGTTCCGGTAAGTCGACACTCATGTATTCGATTCAAGGTTCTCTACCTCCGGGAGATGGTACGCTTTTGATTCGTGGTGATGATATTTATTCATATCCACCAAGTGAACGCGTCTATTTTCAACGGTATGTGATGGGCATTATCTTCCAATCATTCAACCTGATTGGTTCTTTGTCAGTTCTCGACAATGTAGCACTACCAATGATTTTTTGTAATGCCGACAAAGCAACCCGTGAACGACGAGCGCAGTCACTACTTGACCGCTTTGGAGTAGGTCATGTATCACACAAGATTCCAGCCATGCTCTCAGGAGGTCAGCAACAGCGTGTATCGGTAGCTCGTTCGATGGTTAATGATCCCAAAATTCTGTTGGCAGACGAACCAACTGGTAACCTTGACTCAGTGTCAACCCAACAAGTAATGGACAAGATCGATGAAATCAACACCTTCGATCGTCGTACTATTATTATGGTGTCACACAATGCGGCGCATCTTTCGTACGCACATCGCGTGTACTACCTCAAAGATGGATTTATTGTACGAGAAGTCGTCAATCCACAAAGAAAACAAATCAAGCCAGTCCGTGAAGGTGAGACCATCGTAACCGAGCTAGAGCAGTTGGCACGTCTCTTTCCGTATGACTCTGTTGAGACACTTCGTGTAAAGAGTATGGTGAATTATTTAACTCAGGACTACACCTTTGACCAAATCCAACGTCTCGAACGAGCAATTGGCTTTTTTATAAAGGGTAAAATTGACCGTGACGCATTTATTAATGCGCTCGTGCTACCGCTCGAACGCGGGGGAGTACAGATTGAAGAAAAAGTTGCTCGTGAAATGGCCAAAAGAAGCGAGATTATAATCCACCAAGCAGATGATATTAGACGTTTTCGGTCGAAAAAAGACAATCCGGGGGTATTTTTTAGTCAACACAAATTAGCGGAACGTCTCCGTGATCATTTGCTCGACAGTTACCGGATGAAACTTTCAAAAGACCAAGACGCAAACTTGGTTGAATTGGTTGCTGACCGCGTTACGGGAGTAAATGAACAAAGTGATTTTAATATGCGTTTGATGGAAAGTGTAAAGAATCGAGGTTTGGGATTATCAGAACGTGAAGCTGACGACATAACTCGCCACTTTGAAAAGCTGATCGCTCAAGGGGTTGATGTTAGTTACAAAAATTAGTGAGTAACTTTTTATAAATGTATGCGCATACAAGATCTAGCACAACTTTCTACGAGAATGTTCAAAACCAACCCACTCCGTACCTGGCTTACTATTTTGGGTATGGGTGTAGGAACGGGGGCGGTAGTGATTTTGGTGGGACTTGGTTTTGGACTACAGCAGATTATTCTGGAGCAAATTGTGTTCGGCGAGACACTGCTTTCACTTGGTGTTTCTGCAACTGGTGCTCAGAACCTCAAATTAACCGCTGAAACTGTCGCTGAATTTGAATCAAAGCCCGAAGTGCTTGATGCTGCGCCCTTGGCACGTTTTCCAGCCCTAGTTACCTACAAAGGTTTGACTGGTAATGTCTTTATCCAAGGTGTAGAACCTCCGTATTTACGCTATGCTGGTGTGTCTGCGACCGCTGGCGACGTATTTACTGACGCCGATGCTGGTGATACTTCTTCTGTCATGCTCTCGCCAGCCGTGCTCAAACTATTCGGGGCGGAAGACCCAGAAGCCTTTATTGGTCAGAAAGTTGCTTTTCGTATCTTGATACCTGCTGAAGATGGCACAAATACGAATACTGAGATCATTATAGACAAAGAGTATACGGTACGAGGCATAACCAAAGAAGAAGGAGTGCTGAATGTCATGATGATGTTGCCTGAATTACGTAACTACGTCGGAATTGAAGAATATGAACGCATTCAGGTACGCGTAGATACTAATGAGAACTTGCCGATTATCGAAGCAGCTCTCATTGAAGAAGGATACCGGGTTACGGCGTTATCCAAAACGGTTGAACAAGCCTCTAAAATTTTCCAAGGTATCCAAGCCGTACTTGCAACGTTTGGTGGAATTGCCTTGGTAGTATCAGCGATTGGTATGTTTAATACTATGACCGTAACACTCCTTGAGCGTACCAAAGAGATTGGTATCATGCGTACTATTGGCGCTGCACCAAATGACGTGAAATATCTCTTCGTATCTGAGTCAGTAGTCGTAGGTTTTCTAGGTGGTATTAGTGGTATTGTGATGGGGGTAGGGCTTGGTGTAACAATTAATGTGTTTCTAAATCTCGTGGCTGGACAATTTGGTGGACAGTCTGTTCAGCTATTTTCATTCCCAATCGGCTTTTTGGTCTTTATTGCGCTGTTCTCTGCGGGGGTAGGATACTTGACTGGTATTTTCCCGGCCAAACGTGCAGCCAAGCTCAATCCGCTTGATGCGATCCGCTACGAGTAGTGTGTATAAGTATCTATTATAGTAGATGCCCTCCGTTACAATATAGAGGTATAACTGTATGACGTATAACAAAAATAAATTTCCGCAGTACGTAGAAACTGCCGGAAAGATCACCATATTATCAGCACTAACAGGTGTACTCATCTTTGCTTTTATTTTTATTCTTAACATCGGCAAATCTGAAGTACAAAAAGCACAAGCACAAAGTACTGGCGCAGCTACCACGACTCTTACTGTGCTCAACACACCACCGCAGTGGGTACCAGGTTTTGAAGGTCGTGAAGAATTTGAGTCATCGACCACTACTCCAACCAACTCTGGTGATACTGTATCGTGGGTAGCAACAGCCACAGACTCAAACGGAGCACCATATTTCTTGATTGTTTGTAGTAATACTGCGACACCAACTGCGCAGCAATCAACCTCAACCCTCGGTACTGTGCCTCCGATCTGTTCAGGCGGTGGAACTCGCTGGGCTGTGTCGACTTCAACAGTGAGTGGGGCACCAGCACGTGCTGCAACCACTACTCTCGAAGCATCACCCTTTGGTGAATCTAATGTTTGGTACGCCTGGGTCTGTGACGATGATCCTGTATTACCTCGATGTAGTACCACTTCATCACAAGGAACTTCAGCCACGAGCAGTTCTCCCTTCAACGTAAACACTCGGCCAACCTTCACTGGGTTTTCTAACTCTGGTCCGGTAAATCCAGCTGGTACACTGATTTTCCAATCTACCTCTACAGATGCTGACGTAGTCGATGCTGAGGACCTCCTATTTTTGAAAGTATGTCGTACCGCTACGTATAGTACTTCTACCAATGAATGTGCACCAGGTGAAGAATTGTCTTCTTCAACAGTTGGAGTATTAGCAAACGCTTCCTCGTCATACGTATTACCTGCAATTGTCCAAGATGCTGCCTATCCAGCTTTTCCCTTCATACGTGATGAGCATGGTCATGAAGCTGTCGGTGGAGCACAAGGTGTGAACGTACCATTTACGGTAAACAACGTAGCTCCAACAGTATCTGGTGGTACGATTTCACTAAATGGTGGACTCAACATGACTCTGACAAATCCTGGTGGAGAAACTACTGGTTTTACACTTGGCTTCACCGTAGCTGATGCAAATAGTTGTGATGCGGTAGGTGGTGGTAACGCTGACGAAATTACTGGTTATGTTGCTAGTGTATTCCGTAGCGGTGTCGGGACATCTAC